>OGYH01000237.1_pt1 | contig 57642 bp, 38 predicted proteins | sample 1576511 | NCBI WGS metagenome assembly OGYH01 (sample SAMEA3541522, study PRJEB24748) | human gut metagenome | biome: human gut; feature: human-associated habitat; material: faeces | place: China | collected 2012
TATTCCTGGTTAAGCAGTTCGTAGACGGAATACCGGATGCCCTTATTGAAGCAGCGGTAGTTGACGGAGCAGGAGATGCAACAATCTTAAGAAAGATTATCATCCCATTAACAAAACCGGCTCTTGCAACATCAGTCGTTTTAACATTCCAGCAGATATGGCAGAACGTGGAAACATCAAACAACTATATAACAAACGAAGCATTAAGAACATTGACATATTATGTAAACTCTATTGGCACAAACAATGCAGTGGCAGCATCAGGTATGGTTGCGGCAGCCAACTTGATTATGTTTATACCTAACCTGATTATTTTCATCTGCATGCAGTCAAAGGTTATGAACACAATGGCAAGTTCAGGTATCAAGTAAGGAGAAGGGCACATGAAAAAATTATTGAAAAAATCATTAGTGCTGTTCCTGGCACTGATATTTGTAGTGATGTCTGTTCTTCCTGTAGCAGCTTCTCAGGCAACAAGTTATTCATATACACTTGATGACGAAGGGGAGTTAGTTAGAACACAGGATGCTTACTTACCAGACAGAACTATAACAAACCTCGGATTATCCGATCCGGAAGATATGATTATAGATGATGAAAATAATGCATATATCGTTGACACAGGTAATGCAAGAGTTCTCGTTTATAATTTGGATGATGAAAAAGTAGTAACTCAGATTGATAAAGATACTGTTGGCTCAAAAGATTTTGAAGGCTTTAACTCACCTAAGGGAATTTTTCTTACAAAAAGTGGTGAAGTTTATATAGCTGATACAGGAGCTAAGACAGTATTCAGATTCAAGAAAGTTAACGAAACAAAATATGAATTTGTAAGACGTTATGACAGACCAACAGCACCAATCTTCGCAGATACAAACTACGAACCAAGTAAGGTAGCAGTTGATAGTGGTAACAATCTTTACATAGTTTCAGAAGGTGTTTACGCAGGTATTATTCAGCTTGCTAACTCAGGTGAATTTTTAGGATATTTCGCATCAAATAAATCTAAACTTACACCACAGCAGGTTTTCCTTAAAATTATTTATACAAAGGAACAGGAGAAAAACTCAACTTTGTTAAATACTTTACCATCAACATTCTCAAACGTTTTTGTTGATGCAGAAGGAACAGCTTATTCAACATGTATGGGTAAGGGAAGGGACCTTTTAAAGAAACATAGTACAAATGGAACAAACTTATTTAAAAATGTTATTGCTTCATCGGATGCATTTACAGATGTAATAGCAGATTCAAATGGAATTATTTATGCATCTGACTCAAAGGGATATATATATGTATATACAAGAGACGGAGAGTTGATTTTCTGCCTTGGTGAAGAGGCAGGTAACAATGACGTGTCAGGTTTGTTCTCATCACTTACAACAATTGCTGTTGATAACAATGGAAACATTTGGACAGCAGATGGTAAGAAGGGATTTATTCAGTCGTTTACACCAACAGAATACGCAACAACAATTTATAAAGCATTACAGGAATATGAAAACGGTGATTACACAGATGCTCTTAAAGATTGGAATTACGTATTAAGATTAAACCAGATGTCAGTTTTGGCACATAACGGTGTTGCAAAAGCTTATTATAACGATGAAGAATATGATAAGGCAATGGAACATTTTGAAATTGCCGGAAACAGAAGCGGTTATTCAAATGCTTTCTGGGAAGTTAGAAATAAAGGCATCCAGAAGGACCTTGGAGCAGTATTAACAGTTGTAATTATCTTAATTGTTTTGAGTATAGTTATTAAACTTGTTGATAAGAAGAAAGTTTTAAGAACTAAGAGAAAACAGTTTGGAACTAAACTAAAAGAACTTCCTGTAATTGGAGAAATCGGTTATGCATTTAAGTGTGCTAAACATCCAATTGACAGATATTATGATATAAGAGTTGGAAAGAACGGATCAATGATTGCAGCAACAATTATTTATGTAGCATTCTTTGCAGTATATATGATTTATCAGACAGGAAAAGGATTTATTTATCAGTATACAAGCGTTGAAGATATGGATATGGGAGCCGTAGTAGTTGGTTTCTTTGCTATCTTAATTCTCTTCATCGTATGTAACTTCCTTGTTACATCAATTACAGATGGTGACGGAACATTAAAGCAGGTATATATGATTCCTGCATATGGTATTATGCCATTAATGATTTGCATGATTGTTACAACAATTATGTCATACCAATTAACATATAACGAATCATTTATCTTGACAGTTATTATGATGATCGGTGGTATTTGGAGTATCGCAGTAATATTTGAAGGACTTTCAACAGTTCATGACTATGACTTTAAGCAGACAGTAGTCAGCCTTATTATTACAGCAGTATTTATGTTAATTGCGGCTATAGTTGTTCTTGTAGTAATTATTATGTGGGAACAGTTATACGACTTCTTAATCACAGTAGGAAAGGAGATAATAAGAAATGTTACAGGCAGCTAAAAAGAATAAATTTAAAGCAACAGCAATCATTGTATGTCTCTTATGTGTCCTTTCACTTTGTGTAGCAGTTGGCGCTGCATTCATTAACACTAACAGAGATACAAGACCTGTACCTGATGTTGCAAAATCTTCATTAAAGTATTCAAATGCTTACGAAGAATTATGCGCAATAGGAGATTACAAATATCTTTTCTATGAAGACAGAGATATCTTAGCAATCGAAAATACAAAAACAGGATATGTTTGGAAAACAGGCGTAGACGTTCCTTTCTTAAATGAAGCATGGGAAGCAAGAGATATTATTACAGATGCTAAGGAAAGCGGTGATAATACAGAACTTAAAGACTATGCTAAAGAAAAGAATATGACAATAGCAGAAGTAAAAAAAATGGCAAACTGTGTTGATTCATCATTTAACAGTAGCCAGTATACAGCTTTTGCCAATTCTCTTGTAACAGTTGAATATTTTGAAGGCTCAGGAGATTCAATGACAACACAGAGAGCATCATCAGCACCAGAAAAGAAGAGCCAGGGCGAATCACAGCTTACTAAGGGAAGCAGTGAAAACGAATGGGTTTTGGATTGTAAGTTTAACATTGATGATGAAGAATTAGGCGTTAAAGTTCATATGACTTTAGGCGAAAATGGAAAGGTTAACTTTAAAGTTCCTTATGAAGAAATTACAGGTTGTATTAGCAAGATTAAATGTATCGAAATTGCTCCTTTCTTAGGAACAAGCGGTGGTATTCTTAAATACTATGATAAAGATGCAGATGATTTTGTTAAGACAGAAGTGAAAGAACTTACACCTGGTTATGTTTTAGTTCCGGACGGAAGCGGAAGCTTAATCAGATTTAATGAAAACAAGACAAAGTTTAGTGAATATAATAGTAAGGTTTATGGAACAGATCCATCAACAGAATCTAACTACTATTCATCATTAGATGATGTTGTACCACTTAAGAACCCAACAATGCCGGTATTCGGTATTTCACATGGTGATGGTACACAGGCAGCATTTGTAGCTTATGCAGATAAGGGTGATGAGTATATGTCAATTAATGCAGCTCCTGCATCAACAACTGATGGAGAAATTGCTTACACATATGCATATGCATCATTCCAGTACAACGCTGAATACTTCCAGATTACAAACCAGGCAGGTGATTCATATCGTAAAGTACAGGATGAACCTAATAAATTTGATATTGACTTAACATATCAGTTTTTAGAGGGTGACGGCAGTGATGGTTACAATGCTGATTACACAGGTATGGCTAAGGCATACAGACAGCATTTAATTGATGAAGGAGTTTTAACTGAAAAGACAGTTGATGAAAAGAATATTCCTATTAGAATTGACTTCCTTATGTCAGATTCTAAGAAGGGGGTATTCTCAACACAGGAAGTTGAAGTTACTTCAGCATCAGATGTTAAGAATATTTTAAATCAGCTTAATAAAGATGGTATTGAAAACATTAACACAGGACTTATAGGATGGCAGAGAGGTGGAGAAACATTATCAAAACCTAACAGCACTAAGTTCTCAAGTTCAGTTGGAAAGAAGAACGAATTTAAGAGTTTAATGTCAGAATTCGCTAAAAAGGGAATTGATATTTCATTTTCAAGAGAGTTTTCATCAATAAACGAAACAATGGTTAATTATTATGGAACTGCAGCAAAGCATATTAACTCACAGTATCTCTCAGTAGATAAGTCAGAAGTTCTTCCAAAGAACGTTCCTGTTACAGAATACGGATATGCAACACCTGCTAAGACAGCACAGTGGATTACAGATTTGTATGAAGATTTAGGAGACTTAAGCGGTTCATTTACAATTAACGGAGCATCAAACATTCTTTTAAGCCATTATAAGAGTGATGACAATAAGACAACAGTTCAGAATACTGTAAAACTTTATCAGGATGCTATTTCAAAGATTCAGAAGAACGGAACAAAGACAAACCTTGTAAATCCTAACAAGTACTTATGGAAATATACAGATCGTTACTTACAGTCACCTGTAGGAACATCACAGTATGTATATGAAACAGATACAGTTCCTTTCTTGCAGATGGTACTTAATGGAACAATGGAAGTTTATGCACCATATGCTAACTTCTCATTCTATTCACAGACAGATATGTTAAGAATGATTGATTACAACATTTCACCATCATTTGTCTTAACACAGAAACCATCATATTTATTAGGTTCAACAACTTCATCAGATTACTATTCAACAGAGTTTGAACAGTATGAAGAATTAGTAAATACTATTTACAATACAGTTAATACACCATTGTCACAGGTTATTAATTATAACTGGGATAGCAGAACAGTTTATAGCTGGGATGGAAAAGAATTAACTTCAGCATCAAAAGATGCTAATGGTAATGAAACAGATGGTGGTATAATTGCAAACCAGTATTCAAAGGATAGAGATGTGAAGACAATTATTATAAACTATACATCTGATGAAATTCAGGTTAATGGTACAAGCGTTGCAGCAAACAGCGCAGCAGTAGTAGAAGGAGGTGTTAAGTAATGGCTGAAAATACAAAAGTAACTTCAGAAGAAGTTAAAGAAGAAAAAGTAGAAACAGCAAAAACTTCCAATACTACAAAGAAAAAGGAAACAAAAGCACCTAAAAAGAAAAAAATGAGAACTTATCAGCAGAGACAGAATAGATCAGGTTACATGTTTATGGCACCTTGGATTTTAGGTTTTTGTGCTTTTACATTGTTCCCGTTCATATTTACAATTTATTTAAGCTTTACATCAGTAGCTTCAACTAACTGGGGCTACAAGATTGAGTTTATAGGTTTAAGCAATTACATTAATGCATTTGTTGGTAACCAGGAATTTTTACCTGCATTACTTTCATACATTAAGATGATTATACCTTACACATTTATAGTAGTAGTTTTATCATTCATTATTGCTTACTTACTTTGCAAGATTAATGTAGGTAAAGGAATTTTAAGAACTATCTACTTCCTGCCGGTTATTATTATGTCAGGTCCTGTAATGTCACAGTTATTAACTGTACAGAATGCAGGAGATCAGGCAGCAGAAAAGATTGCGGCAGTAACACAGCAGACTAATGCTTATTCAAATATTTTCATAATGCAGATTATTGACAGTTACTCACCTGCATTAGCAAATGGACTTGCAGGAATATTTGATCAGCTTTCAATTATACTTTGGTTTACAGGTATCCCAATTGTATTATTTATCAATGGTTTACAAAAGATTAACCCAAGTATTTATGAAGCAGCAAAGATTGATTCAGCCAATGCATGGCAGATTATGTGGAAGATAACAATTCCAATGATTAAGCAGGTTGGATTAATTATCACAGTATTTACAGTAATTCAGTTAGGTATGTATGATTCAATTAACCCTGTATATAAGTTAATAGAAGAAAAGACCGGTGAGACAAGTTCAGGACTTGGATTTGCGGCCACGTACGCATGGATTTACAGTTTGTTAGCTCTTGCAATGATAGGAATTGTATTCCTCATATTCAGGGATAGAAAGCCTAAGGATATTAAGGCAAGACAGAAACAGGAAAAGAAGATTAAGAAGCTTGAAAAGCAGCAGAAGAGAAGATTAGCTTCTCAGGCAAGACATCAGAAGAAGGAGGCAAAGTTATATGGCAAATAAAGATAGCAGTGCAAAGAAAATTGATTTGTCAGCAGTAAAGAAAATCAACTTTGCCAAATTAAAGAGATTAAAGGCAGTAAATATTATTGCAAAAGCAGCAATTTACTTTTTACTTATCTGTATTGGATTCGTATTCTTACAGCCAATATTTGAGATGATTTCAAAGGCAATTATGACTTCTAAAGACTTAATTGATCCTTCTGTAACATGGATTGCAAAGCATGCTACACTTAGTAACTTTAAAAACGCAATAAAAACTCTTGAAATGCCTGGCTCATTGTTTAACTCAATCTGGTTTTCAGCATTGTTGGCATTAGCTCAGACAGCAGTATCACTTACAACAGGTTTTGCATTATCAAGATACTCATTTAAGGGACGTAATTTGTGGTACATAATGTTAATCTTAGCATTTATTTTGCCAATACCACTTCTTACAATCCCAAGAATTATGGTATTTACAGAAATTGAATCTATTGTAGGATTTAAGGTTATAGGAACAATTATTCCACAGTTCCTAATGTCATTATTAGGACAGGGAACATATTCAACAATGTTAATTTTGATTGCGTTTAACTTCTTTAATATGATACCTAAGTCATTAGATGAAGCAGCCATGATTGACGGTGCCGGTTCATTTAGAGTTTTCTATCATATTGCAGTTAGATTATCAATTTCAACAATACTTGTTGTATTCCTGTTTTCATTCGTATTTAACTGGAATGAAACATATACAACAAACACAATGCTTGGTGATGCATTAACTCTTGTACCTGCAAAACTTGCATTATTCGATAATGGTTCAACAGGGGCTACAGGTAACGTAGTAAACGAAGCAAACCGAATGGCAGCAACACTTATTTCAATTGTTCCATTGTTGGCATTGTACATGGTAGTACAGAAACAGTTCATTCAGGGTATTGAAAATACTGGTATTACCGGTGAATAAAAATATTAGGAACCTGCAATGCAGGTTCCAATATATAAAGAACGTGATGTTTATTAAAAAAGGAGGAAACAATGAAAGGATTTAAGAAATTAGTTTCAGCTTTTCTTGTTGTGGCTATGGTTGTTACTCTTGTAACTATTACACCAAGCACAGATGCAAATGCGGCTGTTACAATTTACTCAGGAAAGAAGATTACTTTAACTATTGGTAAGTCTGAAAAGATTTACTTAAAGCAGAAAGGTGCTAAGTTTAAAACAAGCAACAAAAAAGTTGCAACTGTTAACAGGAAAGGTGTTGTAAAAGCAAAAGGCATTGGTACATGTAAAATCAAAATCACAGTAGGAAGCAGTTCAAAGAATTCTAAAGTTACAGTAGTACCTAAAAATGTAACAATTAAAGCAGCTACTTTATCAGGAACAACAGCAAAGGTTACTTGGAAAAAGGTAAAAGGCGTAAAAGGATACTATGTATACAAATCAACAAACGCTAACAGTGGATTTAAGAAGGTAGCAACAGTTAAGGGTGCAAAGAAGTCTTCAGCAACAATTAAGAATCTTGCATCAGGAACAACATATTTCAAAGTTAAGGCTTTTGGAAAATCAGGAAAGAAAACAATTACTTCAAAGAAATATTCAAAGGCTGTATCAGTTAAGGTTTGGAAATTAGTATGGTCTGATGAATTTAATGGTTCATCACTTGACATGAATAACTGGACTTATGAGACAGGTACAGGCGATGGCGGTTGGGGTAATCAGGAATGGCAGACTTATACAGCAGGAGATAACGCTAAAGTAGAAAACGGTAATCTTGTTATCATTCCAAGAATGGAATGGAAGAATGGTAACAACGCTCCATCAAAGGTAACTTCAACAAGAATTATTACAAAGAATAAGAAAACATTTAAGTATGGTAAGATGGAAATCAGAGCTAAAGCAGCAGGCGGACAGGGAACATGGTCAGCAGGCTGGATGTTAGGCGATGGAACAGGTGACCAGAGAGGTTGGCCATATGATGGCGAAATCGACATTATGGAAGCTATGTCAGGTGGAGTTCCACAGACTATCCATTGCGAAAGATTCAACAACCAGTCATGGTCACATGGTAATAAAAACTATGCAACAGGTTTAACACAGGCTAAGAGTGCTGAGGCATATCATACTTATGGAATTATCTGGACAGACAAATATATTCAGTTTACAGTTGATGGAGTAAACAAAGGATTATATGATCCTTCAATGTATGACTCAAGTATTTATGATCAGTGTTGGGCATTTGATCATCCGTTCTTCTTTATTTTAAACTGTGCAGTTGGCGGAAATGCTGCAGGTGAAGTTTCAACTAAGGGATGGACAAACAAAGGAACTGTAAATGGTGTTACAACATGGGAAGATTACTACTATGTTGATTATGTAAGAGTTTACCAGTAGAAATCTAATAAGAAGGATAGAAAAAATCAGGCAGGTCATCCTGTTGGGTGACCTGCCTAAAAATACTAAATGTTTGAAACGTTTAGCAGGAATTTGATAGAAATATAGCAAAATTGAAAAAGGGTCAAGCAACTAGGGAGGAACATTGTATGGTTACAATTAAAGATGTTGCACGAGAAGCAGGTGTAGCAATTTCAACAGTATCAAATGTATTCAACAATGGTGACATTGTTAGTGAAGAAACAAAGCAGAAAGTTTTAGAAGCTGTTGAAAAACTGCATTATATACCTAACATGAATGCCAAATTATTAAAATCTAATAGAAAAAATACTATAGGACTTTTTGTAACAAGTTTACAGGGGGATTTCTATAACGTATTAACACAGGCGATTCATTTACAGTGTAAATTAAATAATTATATGCTTAATATTTACGTAAGCAATGATAATTCACCGGATGAAATTTATAGAATGATTATTGCATCAGGTGTAGCAGGAGCCATTATTTATCATGAAGATTTGACAGGTGATTATGTAAAAAGAATCGCAACAGTCAATATTCCAATGGTATTTATTGACAGAGACAGTAAAGACAAAAACATTTCAGGTGTATTAGTTGATGATAAGCTTGGAGCAACAATGGCAGTTGACCATTTAATAAAACTTGGTCATAAGCGAATCGGATATATTCACGGAAATGAAACAGGAGATGATAAGCACCGTTTCCAGGGATATAAGGAAATGATGGAAAAAAATAATCTTCCAATTGATGAAGACATAATTTTAAGAGGATATTACGAAGAAGCATTAGCATATAGTGAAATGCGTTCAATGTTATCAAGTGGAATAAAACTTCCTGATGCTATGTTTTGTGCCAATGATGAAATGGCATGGGGATGTATTCAGGCATTACAGGACGTTGGAATTAAGGTTCCTGAAGATGTAAGTGTTATCGGATATGATGATAGTACTTTAAGTGCGTATTATGGAGTTCCACTTACAACAGTTCACAGTCCAATTGTCGAAATGGGTAGTGCAAGTGCAAATGAGTTATTCAGATTGTTAAACAGTGAGGGAGACAAAAGTGGCACAGTAACTAAGTTATCACCAACAATGGTTTACAGAAGCTCATGTGGAAAGCATAAGGAACGCAAATAATAATAAATATTAATAATAAAAAAGGTTAAAATTATTCAGTTGGTAACGCAGTTGTACAACTAAAGGAGGAATATAATGGAAAGTTATAGACTTGAAGGACAGACTTTTGTTATAGATGATTATGACAGAAAGCCGGCTTTTTCCAGTTTTTTACCAGGTCTTGCAGGAGTTAAGGGAATTCCACTTTGGACATTCTACACTAACAGAGGTCAGGGAATGAACAGTTTTGGTATTGACAATAAGGGTAATGCCATTATGGAATTTAATTCAGCTAACACAGCATTTGAAAATACTCAGGTAAAAGGTTTTAGAACATTCTTAAAAATTGACGGAGAATATTATGAGCCATTTTTCACTTATGAAAAAGAAGCAAAACGTCAGATGAGAATGAATAAGAACAGTTTTAAGATAATTGAAACAAACGAAAAGTATGGAATAGAAGTTACAGTTAATTACTATGTTTTACCAAATGAAAGCATAGGAGCACTTGTAAGACAGGTATCTGTAAAGAACATCGGAGACAGTGCTAAAGAAGTTCAGGTAATTGACGGCCTTCCAAAAATTATTACATATGGTATCGCTAACGGCGAGTTTAAAGAAATGTCAAACTTATTTAAGAGTTGGGCAGATATTAGAAATCTTGAAAACAAGGTTCCATATTATACACTTAGAGCATCAACAAAGGATTCAGCAGAAGTATCTGATGTTGAGGGTGGATATTACTATTTAACAGTAAGAGACGGAAAGTTACAGGATGTAATCTATGATGTAGATACAGTATTTGGATATGATTTATCATTAATGACACCTGTTAACTTTATTGATGGTTCAATTGAAGGTGTTCTTTCTAAAGAACAGTGCTTTGCTAACAAGGTTCCATGTGGATTTACTCCATTTAAGGAAGTTGTTGAACCAGGCAAGGAATTAGCTTTTGACACAATGATGGGCTTTGCAGGTTCAACAGAACAGATTAATGCAAAACTTGATACATTCTGTGGAAAGGATTACCTTGCAAATAAATTTGTAGAAGCAGAAGAATTGGTAGACAGTTTTACATCTGATGTTAAGACACATACAGCAGCAGGGAAGTTTGATCAATACATTGAACAGTGTTACTTAGATAACTTCTTAAGAGGTGGTTATCCATATGTACTTAACAAAGATGGAAACAAGTCTATTATACATTTATTTAGCCGTAAACACGGTGATCCTGAAAGAGATTACAACTTCTTCTCAATTGCCGCTGAATATTACTCACAGGGTAATGGTAACTTCCGTGATGTTTCACAGAACAGAAGAAATGACGTATTCTTTAATAAGGACGTTGGAGAATTTAATGTTAAAACATTCTTTAGCTTAATTCAGGCTGACGGATACAATCCATTAGAGGTTCGTCCAAGTCTTTTCAATATAAAAGAAGGAAAAGAAGATGAAGTTAAGGCATATGTAGCTGATAGCATTTCAGGTGATGCTACAGCAATTCAGAACATTGTTGCAGGTAAATTTACACCGGGACAGATTTCTAATACTATTGCAAAACTTCAGTTAGAATTAAAAGTAGATGATGGTGACTTTATCGCAAACATTCTTAATGATTGCGACCAGAACATTGAAGCAGGTTTTGCTGAAGGCTACTGGAGTGACCACTGGGATTACAACATGGATTTAGTAGATAACTACTTATCTATTTTCCCAGACAAATTAGATGAATTAGTATTTAAGGATAATACATACAAGTTCTATGATAGCGTAGCTTATGTTGTTCCTAGATCAGAAAAATATGTAATCAACAAGAAGGGTGCTGTTCGTCAGTATGGTATGGAAGTTGAAGATGAAGCTAAACTTGCAAGACCAGGATTTAACAAGTGGGCGACTAACTGGTTAAAGACTCCTGATGAAAAGATTTATAACACAACTCTTGCAGTTAAAATGATTACATTGGCACTTAGCAAATTCGCACAGTTAGATGTGGATGGTATGGGTGTTGAAATGGAAGGTGGAAAGCCGGGATGGAATGATGCCATGAACGGACTTCCTGGATTATTTGGTTCAGGTACACCTGAAACATTTGAATTAAAGAGATTAATCAAGTTTATTACTGATAACTTTAATGGTAGCGAAACAGTTGTTATGCCTGCTGAAATTGCAAAATACTTAGATGATGTTAAGGCAGTTTTAGACAAGTACAACAACGGACAGGTTTCAGACTTTGAATACTGGGATGAAGTTGCTACTATCAGAGAAAACTACAGAGAAAGCGTTAAGTTATACTTAAGCGGTGAAGAAACAGAAGTTTCAAAAGACTATATCAATGAAGTATTCAGCGCTTTTGCAGCTAAGATTGATAAGGGTATCGAAAAGGCTGTTGAAATGGGAAATGGTCTTGTTCCAACATACTTTACACATGAAGCAGTTGATTTCGAACCTGTAGTTGACGAAAATGGAAATCCTGTAATGAGCCATTATGGATTACAGAAAGCAGTTGTAAAAGAATTTAAGACAGTTGCTCTTCCATATTTCCTTGAAGGACCTGCAAGAATGATGGGAAATGTAAATGAAGAAACAGCTAGAGAAATGTACAATAATGTTAAGAAGACAGGTCTTTATGATGAAAAATTAGCAATGTACAAAACATCAGCATCTATTGAAGGATGTTCAATGGAAGCAGGACGTTGTAGAGCATTTACACCTGGATGGCAGGAAAGAGAAAACGTATTCCTTCATATGGAATATAAGTACATTCTCTCAATGATTAGAGCAGGAATTTGCCCTGAATTCTATGATACAATTACAAGAGCACTTATTCCATTCCTTGATCCAAATATGTATGGAAGAAGTACACTTGAAAATTCGTCATTTATAGCTTCAAGCGTAAATCCAAATCCAGACATTCATGGTAGAGGATTTGTTGCAAGACTTTCAGGTTCAACAACAGAAATGCTTTCAATCTGGATTGAAATGTTTATGGGGGGAAAAGTATTTACATATGAAGATGGCAAGCTTGTTCTTAACTTTACACCAAAGCTTTCAAACTGGTTATTTGATGAAGGAAAGGTAACATTCAGATTACTTTCATCTTGTGACATTACTTATGTAAATGAAACAGGCAAGAATACATTTGGCGACGATGCAGCAGTTGTAGACAGAGTTGAAATTAATGGAGAAACAGTTTCAACAGAAAACAAGATTGTTGGAGAAATGGCTGAAGCAGTTAGAGATGGTAAAATAAATAATATTACAGTTTATTTTAAATAAAAATTGCAACTTTAAAGGAAACTTTTAAAAACAGTTTCAAGAAAAGCCCCGGCTACTATGTAGTCAGGGCTTTTCTTCTGGAAACAAAATACCTGAAACGTTTCAATTTATTGTTGTAACTGAATTTATTATCTGCTATTATTGTAATTAAAGTAATGATTTAACTTAAATTTACTAAATGGAAAGTTAGGAGAATTAAATGAGCGAATTAAAATACTTGGATAAGAAGGGGACATTTACATTAGACAATCCGGATCTTACAAGCTATATGTATTTTCCATTGGCTAATGAAGCAGGAATGATGAGTGCTATTACACCTGACTTAGGTGGAGACATTAAACTGGACCAAAATACTTTTTTATTGGAGCCGGTTAGCAGTGAAAACTTACATAATAACAAGTCAACAAGAAATTTTTGGGTTTATGTTGATGGAAAAGGTGCCTGGTCAGCCACAGGACGTTCTGCTAAGCAGCAGGCTAAGCTTTTTGATGATGACAAGGAGCAGGTAAAGCTTACAGCAGGTATTATGTGGCATAAGGTTGAAAGACAGACCGATGAGATGGGATTAAAAGCAGAATTAACTACTTTTGTACCATATACACAGGACAAGGTTGAGCTAACAAAAGTAACAATCACAAATACTGCAGATACAACACAGAAGATTACATCAACAGTTGCAATTCCAATGTATGCCCGCTCTGCATCAAATATTAGAGATCACAGACATGTAACATCTTTACTTCACAGAACATTTACTATTAAAGACGGCATTATGATTTATCCGACTCTTACATTTGATGAAAGAGGACATAACAAGAATACTGTTTTCTATGGTGCCCTTGCAAAGGAAATGGTTAACGGAAAAATGGAATCACCGGTTAGCTTTTGTCCTGTAACAGAGGAGTTTATTGGTGAGGGCGGAAATTTTGAAAACCCATATTATGTTGCAAAAAACAAGCCACTTCCATATATAGAAGGACAGGAAGTAGATGGTTACGAAACAGTTGCAGCTATCCGTTTTAATGATTGTGAATTAAAACCAGGTGAATCAAGAAGCTACGTTATAGCTTTGGAATATGGAACTTCTAAGGAAGAACTTGAAAGTATTGGAAATAAATATATTGACGTAGATGTTTTTGATAAATATTTAGAAGAAACAAAGAATTACTGGCAGGATAAGATTAACGTAAGTTATAATTCAGCAGACAAGAATTTTGATAACTGGATGCATTGGGTTAACTTCCAGCCAATGCTTAGAAGAATTTACGGATGTTCATTCCTTCCACATCATGATTACGGAAAAGGCGGTCGTGGATGGAGAGACCTTTGGCAAGACTGTCTTGCACTTCTTATTATGGAGCCTGAACAGGTTAGACAGATGCTTATTGATAACTTTGGCGGAGTAAGATTTGATGGAACAAATGCCACAATTATCGGTTCTAAGCAGGGAGAATTTATTGCGGACAGAAATAATATTACAAGAGTTTGGATGGACCACGGTGCTTGGCCATATCTTACAACAGAATTGTATATGCAGCAGACAGGTGATGTTGAATTTTTAGTTGAAGAAAACTCGTATTTTAAAGATCCGCAGGTTTGCCGTGGCGAAGAAAAAGATATGATTTGGAACGACGAACAAGGCAACAAACAGCTTGCAGAAAATAATGAAGTATATGCAGGAACAGTTCTTGAACATATGTTAATTCAGCATTTGACAGCATTCTATGATGTTGGTGAACATAATCATATAAGACTTCGTGGTGCTGACTGGAATGACGGACTTGACATGGCAGCTAAGCGTGGCGAAAGTGTTGCATTTACAGCTTTGTATGGCGGAAACCTTAAGAATCTTGCAAAAGACATTAAGGCTTATGCAGAAAAGACAGGCAATGAAACAGTACTTCTTGCAAAAGAATTACTTATATTGTTAAATGTAGACAAAACAGTATTTGACAGAATAGATGAAAAGAAACAGGTACTTGATGCATATTGCGAAACAGTAAAACATACAATCAGTGGTGAAAAAGTTAACGTAAGATGTGATGAACTTTGCAGTATTCTTGACAGTATGGGTGACTGGATTGGAGAACATATCAGAACTACTGAATGGACAACTGACAAAGATGGAGATGGTTGGTTTAACGGTTACTATGATAATAGTGGGAATGCTGTTGAGGGAGATTTCCCTACAGGTATCAGAATGATGTTGACAGGTCAGGTATTTACAGTAATGGCTGACGTGGCAACAGACGAACAGGTTGTAGCAATTGCAAAATCAGCGGATAAGTATCTTTATGATGAAGCCATTGGCGGATACAGATTAAATACAGATTTTAAGGAAGTAAAAACAGACCTTGGAAGATTATTTGGTTTTGCTTTTGGCCACAAGGAGAACGGAGCAGTGTTCTCACATATGGCAACTATGTATGCTAACTCACTTTATCATAGAGGTTATGCAAAAGAAGGATATAAGGTTATAAACAGCTTATTTAAACATTGCGATAACTATTCAAAGAGTGGTATTTATCCGGGAATCCCTGAATATGTAAGTCAGAGAGGCCGTGGAATGTACCATTACCTTACAGGTGCGGCAAGCTGGATGCTTCTTACAGTTCTTAATGAAATGTACGGTGTAAAAGGTGAATATGGTGCCCTTAAATTAAAACCACAGCTTTTAAAAGAACAGTTTGAAAATGGTAAAGCTTCAGCAACATGTATGTTTAACGGTAAAAACATTACAGTTACATACAAAAATGACAAGGCGCTTGATGCAGGACAGTATAGCGTTAAGGAAATCTATATTGACGGTAATAAATATGGCGATTGTGATACTGTATTAAAAGAGGATGTAATGAAGTTAAACGATACTGTAAATATAGTAGCTATACTTGATTAACAAATGTCTGAGGGAGGTTTTCTCCCTTAGATTATAAAATAAAGTTTTGCAAACAAAAGAAAGAGGTAAAATATGTTTGAATGGGGAAGGGCAACATGTTACTCAGGATATAGGCAGGGACAAAGTCCAAAAAATGCTACATATCCAACTTATGAACAGATTAAAGAAGATTTGACATTGTTAAATGAATTAGGTTTCAAATATTTAAGAATGTATGATCCTATAAGTTATGCAGAGGAAACATGTAAAGTTATAAGAGACTGTGGATTTAACATGCAATTAATGTTAGGACCTGGATTAATATCAGAAGTTAACAATCCGGGATGTCCATGGAACAAGACTAATTATTCAGAAGAAGAATTGAAGCAGCGTGCAGAACGTAATGACAGAAATATTGATGAATTAATCAGAATAGCAAATGAGAACAGCGATGTAATTAATGCAGTTTCAGTTGGAAATGAAAACACACCTGATTGGGGTGAAAATAATGTACCTGTTGAAAGACTTATAAGTTTTGCAAAAAAACTCAGAAAAGAAACAGGTAAACAGGTAACCTTCAATGAAGGGGTTTATGAATGGGAACATCTAAAAGAGCTTGCAGATGAACTGGACATTATTAGCATTCATTCATATCCATTGTGGAATGGAAATACAGTGGAAGAAGCTTTGGAAGTAAATAAGACATGGTACAAAAAAGTTAAGGAATGGTATCCTGGCAAGCCTATAGTATTCTCAGAAGTAGGTTGGGCTACTGATTGTGCTGATTTTAAGCAGATGAAAGAGGGGCAGGCTAATGAGGAAAACCAGAAGAGATATTATGAAGAGTTCTGGGAATGGAGTGACAGGGAACAGATTATTTCTTATATGTTTGAAGCTTTTGACGAGCCTTGGAAAGGTGGAAATAGACCTAATGAAGCAGAAAAACATTGGGGAATATTCAACGAAGACAGAACTCCAAAGCTAGTATTGAAAAAGTAAAAAACAGAATTGAAATATTTTTATGAAGAAAAGTTACAAAAGCAACAAAGGCTAAAAAGGCTGCAAAGGTAAGAGTATCTTTTAAGAAAGTTAAGGTAAAATAATACTGAAAACTAAATAAAGATTAACAAAAGAGATTCTGGGAATTGTATTATTGCAATAACCGGAATCTCTTTTTAGCTTCTAATTTATAGAAAAATAATAAAAATGGTTTTTAAAATAAACAATGGTTAAATAGTGTCAAAAATGATAAATAAGTAAAAAACTAAAGAATATTGTGGGAAGTATATATTTTTTGAGATTGAAAATGTATCATATGTAAAAGGAATGGTATAAAAAAGGAAGAAGTCACATATATAGATTGTCAAAAATGCACAAATAAAAACACTTTTAAACGTTTCAGATTATTGAATCGCATAAGAGATTGTGATAAAATGCAATTATTCTTTTAAAGAAGAGAAATCTTTAAACAAAAGTAAGAAACTAAAAGGGGAAAGGAGACTTTAATATGAGTAAAAGTTTCAAGAAACTAGTGGCTATTGTAAGTGCTATTGCAATGGTTATCGCAGGTATTACAGTTCAGCCACAGACAGCAAATGCAGCAGAAGCCTTAGAGTGGTCAGAATTAACTGACGGATTAAAAAAAGCGACAATTAAAAATACTTCCACAGAAGAAGTACGCGGAGTAGAATACAAAGGCTTCGAGACAGACCGTTCATGGGGCGGAGATAGCAAATGGCAAGGACAAGCCATAGTTAATGATGTAACAGTTGAAGCAGGACAGGCATATAAGGTATCATTAGATGTAAGTTCTACACCAGCTAAAAAAATTTTAGTCCAGACACTTTCAGGTGGAGAATATGTTGAAAAGGAATACGATACAACAGTAGGACATATTGAGCAGACATTTGCAGCAAATAATGATAAGGTAAATATTGTTGTTGCTTTTGGTTCATTTAGTGATGATGAAGTTGGAACATATGATGTTTCAATTTCAAACCTTAAATTAGAGAAAACAGAAAAGTCAGAAGAACAGATTGAAAAGGAAAGAGTTGAAGCTTTATTAACTGGTGATGAAAACATTGCCAAAGGAAAGACAGCATTTTCAAATTCTGTGAAGGAAACAGGCTACCAGCCAGAAGAAGCTTTTGACGGAAATTTAGGTTCAAGATATGCAGCAGAATCATATGAGAGTGGCGTGACACTTGGAGTAGATTTGGGTAAGACATATAAAGTTTCAAGTGTTGCTTTCAAGTGGGAAGGTGCATATGCAACAGAATATAACATTCAGGTTTCAAAAGATGGTAAAGCATATGACACAGTAAAAACTATGACAGCAGATAAAGCAGAAACAATAGAAGTGCCATTAGATGAAGCAGTTGAAGCAAGATATGTAAGAATTGAATGCGTTAAGAATGCTATTAATTATGGATATTCTCTTTGGGAAATGGGTGTATATGGAACAGAAGTAGCTGAAGTTGAAACAACTACACCAGTTGTAGAACCTGGAACAGTTGAAACAACAACACCAGCTAAGCAGGACGAAACAACAACACCAGCTAAGCAGGACGAAACAACAACACCAGCTCCTGTAGTACCAACAGTACCTGTAGCAGCAGAAAAAGATTGGTCAGCAGAAGACTTTATTGGCTCAACAGATGCTACATACAATGATACATATAAGGCAATCAAAGATGGAGCAATTAATGAAATCGTTAATATTCAGAAAGCTGATGATACATTAGGATTATATGTATCATTCGCAGATGCTGATTTTGGAACAATAACAGTAAATGGAAAAGCAGCAGATATTAAGGTTGCTGGAGCCGGAATTTGGTTCAAGTTATCAAACTTTACAGATATGTACAGTGATGTTGTAATTACAAATGGAGCTGGAACAGTTAAGGCTACATTATATGTATACAACAAGAACGGTGTTGATAATTCTAAGAAAGATGATGAAACAACAACACCAGCTAAGCCTACAGTAGCACCTACAACAGTAGCACCTACAACAGTAGCACCTACAACAGTAGCACCTACAACAGTGGCACCTACAACAGTAGCACCTACAACAGTAGCACCAACAGCTAAGCCTACAGAGACACCAACAGCTAAGCCTACAGAGACACCAACAGCTAAGCCTACAGTAGCACCAACAGCTAAGCCTACAGTAGCACCAACAACTAAGGCTATTAGTACAACAGCAGTTCCAGCAACAGTTAAGAAGACAACAGTTAAGAAAACAACAGTTAAGGCAACAGCTAAGAAGTTATCTTCTAACAAGGTTAAACTTTCAGTTAAGAAAGTAGCAGGAGCAAGCAAATACTCTGTACAGATTTCAACAACAAAGAACTTCAAGAAAGTTGTTGCTAAGAAGACATCTAAGAAGGCAGTATTTACAGTTAAATCTAAGAAACTTAAAGGTAAGAAGAAACTCTATGTAAGAGTTAAAGTTTACAAGAAAGTTAACGGAAAGACAGTTGCAAGCCAGTGGTCAAAGGCAACTAAGATTAGAGTTAAAAAATAAGATTACAGTAGGTAATCGTAATTAAGTAAAAAGAGGCTATGGAGTAGTACTAGTAAGAGGTACTATTCCGTAGCTTCTTTTTTTGTTAATAAAAATTCTATATATTAAAAATCACAAAAAGACAAAACAATACAGAAAAATCGAATTTGTTACAATAGTGATTTTTTGTATAAACAACAATAAAAATGAATATTTATATTAACTAATAAAAACAATTTTACTAATTTTATCTTATTAGGGCAAAGTTAACAAAACAACAGTACAAATATAACATTAAAATCGGATTTTAATGTTATATTTGTATAATGAATTAGGCATTTTGCTGAAAAGAAACTAAAACTTTTTTTAACATTGAGATAAAAAAAAGGCAATTTATAATATTAAGTATAATATTAGGGAATGGAGGAATATTATGCTAAAAAATATGAAAAAAGCATTGTCTTTAACTTTGGTTACGGCTATGGTAGTCACCATATGTCCTCAAGGACAACTTGTAAACATATCAGCGGCTGATAATACACCATATTGCATATCAGAAGGTAGACCTGTATATGTAAGTTCAGGTAAGAATGAAGACTATGCAGTAGATGGTGACACATCTACAAGATGGGAAAGTGATTACAAGAACAAAATAGAATGGATGTATGTGGACTTGGGAGCAAAAGCAGACCTTGACCATGTTTATCTGAAATGGGAAGCAGCTTATGCTAAGTCATATCAGATTCAGTTTTCTAACGATGAAGAGAATTGGACAACAGTTTACACAAAGGGTAACGGTTCAGGTTCAGAAGAAACTCCTGAAGAAACAGTTAAGCCTGGAGCTATGGCTATAAATATAGGAAAAAAGCAAAAGAATGATAATGGAACTATTAGCTCAGTTTTATCTTGGAGTGCAGTTTCAGGAGCAGTTACTTATAAGATTTTCGTTGAAAACAACGGTCAGGAAGAAGTAGCAACAGCACCTGATGGATTTACTTTTGATAAGGATTCAAGAATTGATCTTATTAACAATGTAAGATTGTTGGAAGGAATTCATAAATATATTGTAAGGGCTTACAATTCTAAAGGTGAAGTTATTACAAGCGGTGAAGTTACAATCTCAGGTGATGTTACAGAGGAAGAGACAACTACAGAGACACCTACAGAGCCGGGTGAGACAGCACCTGTAGTGGATGAAAAGGAACAGACAATAGATTTAACAAAAGTTATTACAAACAAAGAAGACAGACAGGCAAGATATGTAAGAATTCTGATGACAGAAAAAGCATTGCCTGACTACGGATATTCATTGTTTGAATTCCAGGTTTATGGTACAAACGGAGTGGTTGAAAGACCTGTTGACTATGGAGTAAACCTTGCACTTAACAAGCCGGTTAAGTCAAGAAGCAACACTGTTAAGTCAGGAGATACAACTAAAGAAGTAAACACTCGTGATGAATGGTGGATGTATGACAGTGATGGAAATCTTAGAGAAGATGCATATAACAATGTAAAACCTGAAAACGCGGTAGATGGAAACACAAAGTCATCATTTACATCATATCAGGGAGATGACCAGTGGATTTATGTAGACCTTCAGAAGGAATACACAATCGGCAGGGTTGTTGTTAACTTTAACAGTGACGCAGCAAAGATGTATGACATTCAGGTTTCAAATGATGCAAAGACATGGAAAACCGTTCACAGAAATCTTAGAGGATACGCTAATATGATTGATGATGTTACCATGTATCAAAAGAATGTCAGATATGTAAGAATCTTAGGCTATACTAAGGTTGAAAGCGGTAGTGGTGTAGGAATTAACGAATTAAGTGTTTATGAATACAGAGAAGGCGATAGTAAGGAAAACGAAACAATCGCTCCACTTCCAACAAGACAGGTTATTAACAACAAGAATGGTAAAGGTTCATATGTTTCAGGTGAAATGTATAAGGAAAAGAACAAGTTACCAACATTTGTTAATGAAGAAACTATAAAGACACCAATCGATTCTAACAGCTGGTGGTCATCAGCAATGGTTCAGACATTTAGTAACTTACTTTGTTCAACACCATTAAAGGCTAAGTTCTCAACTAAGGGACTTGGAGTTTTGCTTGCAACGGCAGGATGGGTTGGAACAAGAAAGGAAACTGACCTTGGAACAGACCAGTCTACTGAAACAGGAATTGACTTCTATGTATTACCTGAAAAATACAACTCTAAAAAGGGTTATGACAGAGTAGAAAGCTATGGTGATTACTCAGTACAGTTAGGTTTAATGGACAACAGTGGAATGCAGATGAAGTCAACTGTAGTTAAGGGTTTACCTTACATTTTCAGTGAGTTCTGTGATAACACAACATTTTTCATTAACTCATCATCAATTACAGAATTTTTTGATGGCAATGGAAATAGTATTTTAGCTAAAGAAGGGGACACAATTACAACAGACCACATTGGTTTTAAGTCAATGGATGATGAAAATACTAAGGCTAAAAACGATGGTTCTTATTATTGTATGAACGTACCTGAAGGAACAACATTTAAGGTAATGGTTGCAGGTTCAAGATATAACGTTAAGGTGACATTCCCTTCAAAGAATGAAAATTATATGTCACTTGCAGCTATGACAAAGAAAGGTGACATTGACCGGTATTATAAACATGGTTACGCATTTGTAACAAACACACACGTTGGCTACACATTTGATCAGGCTAACAATAAGGTTGTAACAACATATACAGCTACAACTAAGACTATGAGAAAGGGATTCTCAAATGAAACAATGCATTGTTTATTCCCACATCAGTGGAAATATTCATCAGATGCAGATAACCCGGATGCAATATATTACTCAATTCGTGGTGACATGAAATCTATCTGGGCTAATGAATACAAGACAACACAGCAGTTCTCAGGTTTACTTCCAACATTTACAAAGCCTGACAGCAGCATGTTTAATACAACTGAAATGGTTGAATACCTTAACCAGGTAGTAGCATCTAAGATTAACACAGCACCTGTTGCTGATGCTTACTGGGAAGGTAAGAATGTTCACCCACTTGCAATCAGCGCTCTTATGGCTGACCAGTTAGGTGAAACAGAAATTAGAGAAAAATTATTAAAGAAATTAAAGAGCATTATGGTTGACTGGTTCACATATGACGGTGAAGATGATGACTGTTACTTAATCTACAATAAGGATTGGGGAACACTTTATTATCCTGAAAGTTCATTTGGTGCCAACGCAGCAATCTGCGACCACCACTTTACATATGGATACTTTATGTTTGGTGCAGCGGTACTTGCTACATACGACAAGCAGTTCTACAACGATTACAAAGATATGATTGAACTTCTTGTAAGGGATTACGCAGATCCTAAGGAACCTGAAGATGATGGCAACATGTTCTGTAAGTTTAGAGCATTTGACCAGTATTCAGGACACTCATGGGCAGGCGGATATGCAGACAGCGATTCAGGTAACAACCAGGAATCAGCTTCAGAAGCATTGTTCAGCTGGGTAGGTATGTATCTCTGGGGTGAAGTATCACAGAATAGCACTTACATTGATGCCGGAGCTTACGGCTTCACAACAGAAATGGAAGCGATTGAGCAGTACTGGTTCGACTATGATGAAACTAACTGGTTAGGTGATCATCCTGACAGAGTAGCAGATCAGGCTTATGATTATCCGTTCCAGGGAACAGGTCAGATTTATGGCGCTTCAATGGGATATGGAACATATTTTGGTGGACAGCCTGTTTATGTATACGGTATTCAGTGGTTACCTATTTCTGAATACCTTACAAACTATGGTATGAATCAGGAAAAATGTGCCAAGATATATCAGGGATTAGTAGATGATACTAATTATGCAATAAACATAGAAAAGAAATTATTTGATCAGGATTTGGCAAACGGAGTTAGTGCAGATGATTCATGGCACAATCCGGACAAGTATGTAACACCTGATAACGGATGGCAGCATATTACATGGCCATTTCTTTCACAGACTAATGCACAGAGTGCATATGACAAGTTTGAAGCTAACGTAACAAATGTACAGGTTGAAGATAGAGCTAATACATTATGGTTTATTTCAGCAATGGATCAGTTAGGCTACAGAACAAATGACTACATGGTAACAGGCAACATTACAGGTTCTGTATATCGTAAGGATACAAACGGCAAGACAGTATACACAGCAGAAGTTTGGAATGCTACAGACAAGACACAGACAGTAGCAATTAAAGATAAGTTTGGAAAACAGATTGGTAAAGCTAACATTGGTGCAAAGGCATTTGTAAGCTTTAACATTGACACAGAAAAACAGTTTGAATTAACTCAGACAGCAACACCTACAGTTAAGGCTAAAGCTTTAGCAACAGGAAAAGTTACAGAAGATGTAACAGGAAAAGTAACATTTGATGATACACAGTTAGTTGAATTATCATGCTCAGATGTAGATGCTAAGATTTACTACACAACAGATGGTACAATTCCAACAACAGAATCAAAAGAATACACAGGAAAGATTTTGATTTCAAGCAACACTACATTAAAGGCAGTTGCAGTTAAGGATGGATATCTTGATTCAGCATATTCAGCAACAGTATTTGAAATTGCTGGAGATACAGTAAGCAGTAGTGATAATTTAGGACTTAAGAAGAAAGCAACAGCATCTTCATCAAAGGGTGCAAATACAGCCGATATGATTTTGGATGGTACAACAGACACAAGATGGCAGGCTGATAATGAAGCAGATGATGAATGGATTCAGGTGGATCTTGGTTCAGTACAGGCAGTTAACGCAGTTACAATTAACTGGGAAGCAGCTTATGCGGCAAAATACGAAATTCAGGTATCTACAGACGGAAAAGAATGGACAACAGTTGCTAAGGAAAATGGTATGGTTGGAGAAATCACATCAAGTTTTGTGGCAACAAAGGCAAGATACGTAAAGATGCAGGGTGTTTCAAGAGGAACTCAGTATGGTTACTCAATTTATGAAATACAGGTATTTGGTGCAGTACAGGCTAAGGCACCAACAATTACACCTGTAAGTGGAACTTATAAGGGAACACAGACAGTAACAATGTCAACAGCAGTAAAGGGTGCTGAAATTAAGTACACAATTGATGGAGCAACTCCAACAGAAGATTCAGCTACTTATGAAGGACCAATTACAGTAGACAAATCAGTAACAATTAAGGCTGTAACATATAGAAAGGGAATGTTATTATCAGATCCTGTTCAGTCAGATATTATTATTGAAGGAACAATTTCATTAAATAAGACAGAAGCAACAGTAGCAATTGGAAACAAGTTACAGCTTTCAGCAATAACAGACCAGTCAGTTACATTTAGCAGTGATAATGCAGGTGTTGCCAAGGTAGATGCTAACGGTTTAGTTGAAGGTGTTTCAAAGGGAACAGCTACAATTACAGCAAAAGCTGCAAACGGACAGAAAGCAACATGTAAGATTACAGTAACAGATCCTGTACATATTACATCAATTGAAATTGCTCCACAGAATCTTGAAATTAAGAATAAGAATTCAGAAACATTGAAGCTTACAATTAATCCAAGCAACACAACAGATGACACAACAGTTACATGGACATCAAAGGATGAAAAGATTGCAACAGTTAATGATGCAGGAACAGTAACAGCTAAGTCAGAGGGAACAACAACTATTACAGCTAAGATAGGTAAGTTTGAGGCAACATGTGAAGTGACAGTTTTACCTATAACTGTAGAAGAAATGGTTGCAGACGGACAATTTAACATTGGATTAGGTAAGAATGTTGTAGCACTTCCTAATAAGCAGGATGGTGAAGGCGGTAGCGAAAGCGATATTACAGATGGTAACTTTGAAGGCAAACATATTGCTACAGCATTTGCCACAACAGGAACAAGTTATACAATTGATTTAGGAGATGCTTATGACAGCGCAACTATTGATAAGTTAGTTGTAAAATACAAAGAAAACAATGGAGGAGATACTCCTGTTAACGGTTACGAAATCCAGTACTCAACTAACGGAGTTGATTTTGAAACAGTTAAAAAAGTAACAGGAGATTCTGTAAAGGATGCCTGCGAAAACAAGAATTGTGTAGATACTCAGGATATGACAGGAGTAACAGGCGCAGTAAGATACATTAGATTCTATTATCCTGAAGCATACACATGGGGTGTTCAGGTAAGAGAAATTGCAGCATTAAGTACAGACAAGAATGCTAAGAAGGCGGAATTACAGTACTGTGATGATCCTGCAGAAGTAACAGTAAAATCTGATAAGTATTGCCAGATTACATATACAATTAAAGCCGGTGAAAATCAGGATGATTACAAGTATATGGTATACTTAAACAACAACCTTGTAGGTGACAGAGTAACTGCAGGAACATATACAATTGATAACTTAGATGCAGGAACATATACAGTTAAGGTAGTTTCATATTACAACAAGTTAACATCTAAGGGCATCTCAAAGGAAGTTAAAGTAGATGACGGTTCATTAAAGGATTACATTAACACTGTAAGAAATATTTCAAAGGGAGCAAAGATAACTGTTGACAAGGTATACGAAGGTGAAGGAAACCAGGATGTATCATCATTAACAGATGGTATCGTATCAGATAACAACGGTGTTTGTGTTCACACAGAACATGGAGCACAGACGGCAACAATCAATATGGACCTTGGAGAGAATTATCCAATTTCTAATATTGAAGAATTTTTAATAGCATTTAAGGCAGACAATACATATGCTAAGACTTATACAGTTGAGTTCTCAGCGGATGGACAGAACTTCCAGGAAATGGTTAACGTTAAGGATGCTAAATACAAAACAGTTATGGAAAACAAAATTGACCAGTCAGCATATAATTACGATACAGTAAGATATGTAAGAGTTAAACTTAATGACGGTTCTTATAACTGGGGATATCAGATTTCAGAAGTAGCAATTATGGGATCAGATGTTTACATGCCTGTTGAACCTGAAGGATTAGTTGTAGAAAGCCCAACTTATAATACTGTTACAGTAACATGGACAGGGGCAGACAACGGTCAGACATATTGGGTATATATCGATGGTAAGGTTAAGGATATGAACTTAGCTACAGCCGGAACATATATATACAACAATATTGATGCCGGAACACATATTGTTAAGGTAACATCAAGATTAAATGGAATTGAATCAAAGGGTGTAACAAAAGAAGTTGTAGTAGATAATCAGCCAACAACAACACCTGAACTTACAACAACAACTAAACCGACACCAACAACAACTAAACCTAGTGAAACAACAACTCAGGCACCTACTATAAACCCTAGTGGAACGACTGAGGTAACAACAAAACCTGGAGAAACAACACAGGCAACAACAAAGGCTGACGAAACAACTAAGTCAGGTGAAAATACATCAGACATTGGTAATGGTGGCAACACAACTGTAGCACCAAGTGCTTCAAGTGATATTAATGTAAAAGTTGGCAAGACTAAAGTAACAAAGGCAACAAAGAAGAAGAGAACAACTAAAGCAAAGATTTCATTAAAGAAGGTTGCAGGTGCCAAGGGCTATGAAGTAAGAGTTTCAACAACTAAGAAGTTTAAGGCGAAGAAGACTATTACAAAGGTATTCAAACGTAATAAGCTTACATTTAAGAAACTTAAGAAGAACAAGAAGTACTATGTACAGGCAAGAGCATTCACAGTAATCAATGGAAACAAGAAGTATGGTCCATGGAGTGCTAAGAAGAAAATGAAACTTACAAAGTAAAATGTAAAATTATTATAAAAGAAAAAGGCTATCCACTAATGTGAGGTGACCCCAAAAGTTAGACTTTTTACGAGACGACTTCGGTCGTCTCGTTTTTCTTTTATGCAGTAAGGAGATGGAGCCTGTATGGAACAGGACTCATCCATCTTAACTTTTCTTTTATTCGTTTTTGCTTCGACCTAGCCATAAAAATACCGGCCTCCAATCGTTAGATTTTTAGGTCTAACTTTTTGGGGTCGGTACAATTTATAGCTATCAGGTATGCTTTTAATTTATTCTCCGAGGAAATTTTTCACATTTCTAATATGTTTCAGCCCTTCTTTGCGACCAATGTCATATAGAGCCTGCAGTTTTTCAGGATCTCTTTCGGTGCGCCCGATTGTAACAGGATTCTCAGGTCTGATAATGTAGACAAGTCCTTTGCGTTCAAGTTCTTTTAGGTCATCTAATGTTTTGTTGTACATAATATGGCGGACTTCCAAGTCGTGTACAAGATTAGGATATTTCTTGCCCAACTTTAATCTGATTAACGGAAGCATTGAATTTTTCTTTTTTCTGTAGCCGTCATGTTGGGTAAGAATGACAACATTTTTCTCGTAGCCCATTTCCATAAACTTGTGAATTGGAATTGAATCTGAAATTCCACCGTCAAGCATTTTAAAACCGTCGATTTCTACAATATTTGAAACCATTGGCATTGAAGCAGAAGCCCTAAACCATTTAATGTCCGTTGCATCGCCGTTAGGACAAAGATGATAAATAGGTTTTCCGGTTTCAATATCTGTAGTTACAACGTAGAAATCCATTGGATTCTTCTGATAAGTTTCCACGTCAAAAATATCAAGGCGGTTAGGAATCTGATTATAACAAAAATCAGCACCGTAAATATCGCCGGTCTTAATTAAAGAGCGAAGCCCAACATATCTGGGATCACGACAATATTTGGTATTGTATCGTATTGTTCTGCCAATCTGTTTTGACTTAAGATTACAACCAAAGGCAGCCCCGGCAGAAACGCCAATGGCACCGTCAACAGTAATATCATTTTCCATAAATATATCAAGTACTCCGGCAGTATACATTCCACGCATGGCACCGCCTTCCAAAATTAATCCTTTTTTCATATAAATACCAATCCTTTTTAAAAACAAATTTTTTATAATGTGAAACAACCGAACTTTTATTACAGGGGTTGTTACGTGCTTCAAGTTTTTTACACTATAATAAATTATACAGCGAATTTGTTAATTTTGTATCAATAAAATAAGTTTTATTTTCAAAAAAATTAAGACCGGTCATAATCATAAAAAAGAAATTAAAGAACAAAAAATATGAAAAAAAACTATTTTATTTTCAATATTTGTTTGACATCTCTACGCAATTATGGTATAAATATCCTTGTGCAAAATTGCAGATAGGGGTGTAGTTCATCGGTAGAATAAGAGTCTCCAAAACTCCAGAGGTGGGTTCGATTCCTACCACCCCTGCTATTAAAAAGCCTTTGTTTAAAGGGATTCCTTTAAACAAGGGCTTTTTTTGTCGTATAAGAAATGTAAGCCACCGGCTAAGCCGGTGGCATTGGACAATTTAAAAATAATAAGTTGTGTGCTATTGGAGAGTTTTGGGAAGATTGTTAATTTCTGTCTCAAATATATTTTTTTCCCCCACATAAATAGAAATATCAAAAGAAACAAATTCGTCCTGTTGATTATATTCTTTACTTTCTACATACTGAACAGCAGACTTTTTCTTTATGGACAAATAATTGGCATATTTGTCTTCAACTATTCGTGCCATAAATCTTTTTTTTGTATGCATGACTTTTATGTTATAATATTTTTCTAAAATGTAAAACATAGATTCTTTTTCTAAATCATGTTTTTCGATTTCGGGAATATCAGAAGCCCGGTAATATCCATCAACAAAAACAATAGGATCATCGTTTCTGTATCTTAATCGTTGAATTCTAATTAATTCATCTCCAACGTTAAATTCTGATTTCTCAGCAATGTAGTCATTGCAAATAAATTTCTCAATAGAAATAAGTTCCGTCTTGGGTTCAAAACCATACATTTTCATTTCATCATTAAAACTAATAATTTCCTTAAAAAATACATTCTCTTTACTTTGTTGGTTAACAAATGTTCCGCGGCTCTTGTAACGGACAATGTACCCTTCACTCATTAATTCATAAAATGCCTGTCTTGTAACGGTTCTTGACAGATTAAAATGGTTACATATTTCATGTTCTGTTGGAAGTTTATCTCCTGGTTTTAGGATACCATTTTGAATTGCCTCTTTTATTGATTCTTTCAATTGTGAATATAGAGGAACCAGAGAGTACTTGTTAATTGTAATATAATCCATAATAAAAATCTCCTTTAGTAAATAGAGCTATGACTATATATGCTCTTAATAAAATATTAGCAAAAAAAGGTTGACATTTCAATAAAAATATTATAATATAACATTGTCATTACAAAGTTACAAAATAAGAAAGGAGAAATAATAAATGTACGAGTACGATGTAAGTAAATCTAATATGTGGAGAGAAGTTCATGAACAACCGGAAATAATAAGACATGTAATTGATGTGAATCTGCCTATAATAGAAAACATATGTAAAGAGGTAGATAATAGGAACATCAGTAAGGTTCTTTTAGTAGGAAGAGGTTCAAGTGAACATGCATTATTAGTGGGAAAATATGCGTTTGAGATTTATACCGATAAATTAACATCGATGGCTTACCCTTCAATAATAACATTGTTGGATGGAAAAGTGGATTTGTCAGATGTTTTGACAATCGGAGTCTCTCAATGTGGTGAGGCAAAGGACGTTTATACTGTACTGGAAAAATGTCAGAATCAGGGAGGCATTGCAGTAGCAGTAACCAATGAACGCGAATGTCTTATGAGAAATGTAGGAAATTATTATATTAATTGTGAATGTGGAAAAGAGACAAGTTTCACGGCAGCTAAGTCGTATATGTCTCAAACGGTAATAGCACTATTATTTGCAGCAGTGCTTTCACACGATGAAAAAGTGTTGGAACAGATAAAAAAAGCACCGGATATTATAGAACAAAGTTTGTGTAAGAATATAGAAGAACAGGTAAAGAAAAGCATTCCTTTGTTTAGAAATGTTCAGGATATTTTATTACTGGGAAGAGGATTTGGTTATGCAGTTGCTAATGAAACTGAACTTAAAATAATGGAAGCAAGCTATACAAACGCAAAGGCATATTCATCCTGTGATTATCCACATGGACCAATAGCAACTACAAAAAGATTTATACCTGTAATATTCTTTTTGACTGACGAAAAAACAAATGATAGTACAATAAAACTTGTTGAGAAAATAAAAAAGGATTTTTCTGTTAGTACATTAGTTGTTACAAATAATGAAAAATATATTACAATGGCTAACGAAGCGGTTCTTTTGCCGAAAGAAGCGGAAGGCGTTGCAGGAGTGTTCGGAATGGTTGTGTTTTCACAATTATTTGCATGTCTCTTATCTTTGGCAAGGGGATATAATCCGGATGAACCTATTGGCTTATCAAAAACTACAGTAACTTTTTAAATTAATAATAATAAGGAGGTGTAATTATGAGTGTTACATTGTTACAGGGACTGATTCTGGCACTGATTGTATTTGCATTTGCGTGGGATGCCAGATGGGAATGCTTCTTTGTATTCCATCCTATTATCGTCTGTTTTGTGACAGGGCTTGTATTGGGAGATTGGAAACTTGGTTTGGAAGCCGGAGCAATAGCAGAATTGTCCTACTTAGGACTTACAACAGTAGGTGGAACAGTACCACCTAATGCATTGATTGCAGGACTTATGACAGTTGTTTTGGCTTATAAGAGCGGAGTATCGGCAGAAACAGCTTTAGGACTTAGTTTACCATTCGCATTGCTTATGCAGTGGATCGTTATCGCGTGTCAGTCATTGTTCTCAGGATTTAACGTAAAAGTAGAGCAGGCAATAAAACAAAATGACATTAAAAAATTTAAGTTTTATGTGTTCCTACCTGAAATTATTTTAACATCACTTTATGCAGTAGTTGCATTCTTAAGCACATATGCATTACAGAATGTATTATCAAAGTTTGTTAATTCATTCCCTGAATTCGTTTCACACGGATTTGAAATAGCAGGAGGACTTTTACCGGGACTTGGACTTGCACTATTGTTAAAGGTAATGGTGAAAAAAGAAAATGTTCCATATCTGATTATCGGATTTTTAGTTATGAGCATTATGAAACCTGACAATGTTTTACCAGTAGCTTTATTTGCAATTGCATTAGTACTGATTGATTTTATGAGAGACAAAGAGGCAAAAACAACATCAGTAGTAACAGGAGGTGAAGATGATGGCGAAGGAATATAATGAGACAACAAATAAACTTACCAATAAAGATTTAAAAAAATTGGGTTTAAGGTCGATGTTCTACCAGACAGGATTTACCTTTGAAAAAATGCAGGGTAATAGTTTCGGCTGGAGCATACTTCCAGGATTAGAGAAAATACATGGAAAAGATAGTGAAGAAGTAAGCAAGGCGTTGGATGAGTACGGTGTTGACTTTATAAATACGGAACAACATGCCGCATCTTTTCTGATGGGATTAGTTCTATCAATGGAAGAAAATAGAGCTGATAGAAAATTAATAAAAAATATGAAAACCGGTCTTTTTGGATCTTTTGCAGGTATCGGTGATGCAATATTTTGGTTTACATTATTACCTATTAGCGGAAGTATAGCAGCCTCATTGTGTAAACAGCATTCAATATTAGGACCAATATTCTTCCTGGCATTTTGGATTTTAATGGCAGTTTCAAGAGTATTTTTCCTAAAAGCCGGATACAAACTGGGAAGTGGAGCAATATCTAAATTAACAGAAAATGCCAAAGCATTAACTAAAGGTGCAGGTATTCTTGGTGTAATGGTAGTTGGAGCAATGATTCCAAGTTATGTAACTTTTGAGTTCCCGGAAAAATTAAAATTGTTTGGTACTGTTGGAGTACAATCAATCTTCGATTCAGTTATCCCTAATTTGCTTCCAGCATTGTTTGTTGGTATACTATATTATATCTTCAAAAAGAAGAAGGTAAGCATAGTAGTACTAATTTTAGCAATAATAGCATTTGCAATATTAATGTCATTATTAGGATGGTTATAGGAGGAAATGTGGTATGTCGGATATAAACATTGTTTTTACAAGAGTTGATAATCGTTTGGTGCATGGACAGGTTGGAAATGTCTGGGTTACGGCAAGTGGTGCAAATTTAATTTTAGTTGTTGATGATGAAACATGTAATGATGAGTTATCAAAATCATTAATGAAAATGACTGCAGATGCCGTAGAAGTTCAGATTAGATTTTTCTCAATAAAAAAGACAATTGAGATTATTGGAAAGGCTGCTCCTTCACAAAAGATATTTATTGTCGCAAAAACTCCACAGGTGATTGAACAGTTAGTTGATGGCGGAGTCCCTATTAAACATTGCAATATAGGAAACATGCATAAATCAGAAGGTAAGCATATACTTCATGAAGTCCATGTTTACGTGGATGATCAGGATGAGGCGTGTCTGAAACGGCTGAAAGAAAAAGGAGTAGATGTGTATATCCAGATAACTCCAAATGACAGAAAATACAAGATATAAATTAAAGGGTCCAAAATATTGTATTAATGGTATTTTGGACCTTTACAAAATCATTTGAAACTGTAAAAAATATATTACATATAGTAGATTATGTAATGATAATGACCGTTAATCCGGGGTTTGCAGGTCAATCATATTTAGAATATATTGACGAAAAAATAGAGGAATTTATTCAAAATAGGAAAAAATATCATTATGAAATAGTTGTGGATGGTGGAATTTCTGAAGAGAAAATAAAATAATTGAATCAAAAAGGTGTAAAAGGTTTTATTCTTGGAACATCTTCGCTTTTTGGAAAGGGTGACTACGTTCACACAATTAAGAAATTAAGAGTTTTATAAATAATTAATAGGCAGGATATATAAATGGTAGGAATTATTATAACAGGACATAGCAATTTCGCTACGGGAATTGCCAGTGCAGTGAAACTGGTTGCAGGACAACAGAAAAATCTGGAAGCAGTAGATTTCCCGGATACTTATTCAACAGAAGAGTTGAAGATAAAGTTAACAGAGGCTTTAGACAAATTAGAAGAATGTAAAAATATTATATTTTTTACTGATATTGTAGGTGGCTCGCCATTTAAAATTTCAGCAGAACTTGCTGCTACGAGTAGTAAAAATATTAAAATAATAAGTGGTACTAATTTAGGAATGCTGATTGAAAATGTTATGATGCGTGATATGGACATAAATTTTGATGAGTTAGTTGAAACTGCCATATCTACAGGAAAACAACAGGTTCTTAAATTTGAAATGTGTAGGGAAACGGAGGCAGACCAGCAAGGAATTTAGGAGGTGGAAATGAAAGCAGTTTTTTTTGATGTGGATGGAACGCTAATTGATTGCGTAGAGAAAAAAATACCGGCTTCTTCTATTAAAGCAATAGAGGAATTGAGAAAAAACGGGTATAAGGTTGCACTGGCTACAGGAAGGGATATTAATAGTATACGTGGTATAAAGGATTTAGATATATCTGTTTTTGATGCATATGTTTTGAATAACGGTGCTGCGATATATGACAACACGTTGCGATGCATAAAGGATTTTCCCTTTTTGAGAGAAGATGTAGAAAAAATATTAGAGTATTGTAATAACAAGAATATGTCTTTGATATTTGATACAGTTGAGGGCCCTTATCTGGCTACTGAAATTACTGATTGTCTGGTTGAGGGGAAAAAATATTATAAGGAAGAAATCCCACCATATATAGAATGGAAAGGTGAGGAGATTGTGAAAATTAATATATTCGCTCCTATGGGTTACGATTTTTCTGAACTGGAAAAAGATATTTCAGCGCGAATTGTGCCATGTCCTACAGTTTGCTATGATGTTATGGCAAAGGGAATATCTAAACAAACAGGCATTCGTGAATTGATGAAATACTATGGATTTAATGAAAATGATTATATGGCATTTGGAGATCAGGAGAATGACTGGGAAATGCTTGAAAATGCAAAAATAGGAATAGCAGTTAAAGATATAGATGGTTCTGAAAAATTGCAACATATGGCAGATTATGTATGTGATGCACCAAGGAAAGATGGAATATATACTTTCTTAAAAAATAATGGTTATATTTAAAAAAGTTAATTAATTTATAAAATCCGGAAATTATAACAGTATAAGTTTAGTTTCCGGATTTTTAATTTGAATATTAATTATTTTTAGTTATTTTAAGCATTGATTCCTTCATGTTTAAATCCTCCAATCTCCAAAGTAAAATAAGTTTTTGTAATAACTAAAACTTTTCAACCCCTCTAGCCTAGGGTAGTTGTCACCCACCTCCCATCCTGAATATAAAGCTTTATGTTTTCAACATTATTATTTTCAAAATAAGTCTTACATTCATCTACAGTATTAAGAATAGATGAAACTTTCTGATAAAAATATTCATATTAACATCAAACAAATATTTTAGTATAATAACCATAAAAGTTGAATTTCAAAAATAAAAAGTAATTTACAATAATAAAATATAAAACAATAATTAATATCAGAGGAGAAAGAATATGAGAAACGACAGAAGATTGGTTCTTATGGTTGAGGATGATAACAAGTTAAGAGAAGTTTTAACAAAGTTTTTGACAAGAAACGATTATGAAGTTTTGGCGGCAGAAAACGGAAAAGTAGGGCTTGAACTTTTTTATGAAAATAGCAAGAATTTAGATATTGTACTTCTTGACGGAATGCTTCCTGACATAGACGGTGTGGATGTTTTGAAAGAAATAAGAGAACATTCACAGGTTTCGGTTATTATGTTGACAGCAAGGGAATCAGAAGAAGACCAACTTAACGGATTAAACAATGGTGCCGATCATTACATAACAAAGCCATTTTTAATGAAGGTTTTGTTAGTACACATGGATAAATTAATTCATCGCAATAATAATGAAGACACAGATGTAATAACTAAGGGTGCACTGAAGCTTGAAAAGAAATTTAGAAAAGCATATATTAATGGCGAGTTTGTAGATACAACTCCTAAGGAATTTGATTTGCTTTTATATATGTGCGAAAACGAAAAAGTGGTTTTGAAGCGTGAAAATATATTGGATGCAGTTTGGGGCTTTGATTACGACGGCGATATGCGAACTGTAGACACACTTGTAAAGCAGTTAAGAAAAAAGATGACGGACAAGTATCCTTACATCACGTCAGTTTACGGTGTTGGTTACAGATTTGAGGTAAAATAAATGAAGACTAAGTTAAGAACAACATATCTTGTAACGGTATTATTCTTTTTGTTTGTTACAGTGGGAAGCATGATTTTGTTCTATAATATGTTCTCAGAAGAATTCATTATTGCAAATAATAAGAAAATAATGAACAGTGTTTTTGAGGACGCACAGGGAATGGATTTGTCGTCTTTAACAAAGAGTGATAGGAAGAGATTGAAAGAATTTTCGGACAAAGGTGGACTTATTGCAATTTATGATGGTGAAAAAATCATATATTTTTCAGGAGATACGCCTGAAAGAAAGAGAAATATAAAAAGAAGAAAGTTCGATGAAAAAATATATGAATATACATATACAGCTAAGGCAAATGTGTCAGAGGGCAGAACAGCCATTAGACTTAAGGGCAAAATAGATCAGAATGTAAAAACATATTATGTATATTGTAGTGTAAAGCTTAGAACCTTAGAGAACAGCATAGGACTGATAAGCAGGTTTATGCTGGTTGAAATGATTATTATTTTAATATTAGGTATTCCTTTTTCATTTTATATGGCACAAAGAACTGTAAAGCCAATTGAAAAACTGGGGAAAATAGCAAAAGAGATGGAAAACAATAAACCTATTGATTTTGAAGAGTATAATTTTCCAAATAATGAAATAGGTCATCTGGCAGACCAGATAAAGAGCATGTACCTAAAAATTTCAAGTAATGTTAATGAACTGAACAATTACAATTATTTGTTGAAAACACAAAATAAAGAATTGGTAGAGTTTGACGAGAGAAGAAAGAAGTTTATTGGAATGGCAACTCACGAATTAAAAACACCTTTGGCAATTATTTCTACTCAGCTTGAAATGATGAATATGGACAATGATGAGGCAATGAGTGAGTATTACGAATCAATAATGGAAGAAATACAGAAAATGTCTAATTTGATTAGAGAAATGCTTAATTCTTCTTTTGAAGGTGATTTGATTTTAAGCGGACCAATTAAGGTAGGAAATCTTTCAGAACTTTTAAATAGTATGAAAGACAAGTATAAAGGATTATTTGGTTCTAAGAATGTTGTGTGTAAGTTTGACATAGAAGATAGTATTTATATTAATATGAATAGTGAACAGATAGAGCAGGCAATTAATAATTATATAATTAATGCCTATGAGCATATCGATATAAAAGGTACGGCAACAGTTACATTAAAGAGTAAAGGAGACAAAGCAGTTATATCCGTATATAATAACGGAAGCAACATAGCTGAGGAGGAAATTAATAACATTTGGGACGGCTTTTATCAGACAGGTGAACGTATTAAAGAATCTAATGTAGGACTTGGGCTTTACATAGTAAGAAACATAGTAAAAAATCATAACGGAATATGCTATGCAAAAAATCACAGTAATGGTGTAGAGTTTATAATGGAATTTAATAGAACAGATAAGTATTAAAAAAGATTTAACTTTATCATAAACAAAACTTAACATTTCTTAATTAGTATAAAAGTGTAAAGAAAAAGCATTATCAGAAGGAAAGAAATTTAAAATCCAAAAGGGATTATGCAGCATGAAAATTCATAATTGGAAGTCTTTAATTGGGAATCTCTAATTGGTAATTTCCAATAAGGAATTTCTAATTGGAAATACAGATTTTAGTTGAAAAAACTGAATGAAGATAATGCGATACACATAGGATTTAATAAAGAAGTGGGAGTGATGAATATGACAGGGATAATCGGCTCAGGAATGATAGTCACAATAAATGTGCTTATAAGTCTTGTGATTGGAGGATGCTTAGCAATAAAGTTGATTGAAAAATAGAATACTAGAAGTTAAAATATGGGCAGTTCCTTGGTGGGGATTGCCTTTTTTGTAGGGATACTTGAAGTTTGTTTTTTGTACAAAGTCGTATGGGAGGAGTGTCTATGTCTCGGGTGGGAGTATAGTATTAATTTTACGTACAAAGTGGTTTGGGGAGATGTCCACGGCCCGGGGGAGGATACTATTAATTTTTCGTATAAAGTCGTCTAGTGTAGTGTCCACACCCTGGGGTTCAGTATAATTTGTAATTACATCATTGATTACGTGTCGTATAACTTTTCTTTCTGCTGACACGTAATTTTTTACAATATTAAAGTGAATTTTTGGGCAATTACGTGTCATATAAGATTTCCTTCTGCTGACACGTAATTTTTCACAAAATCGTAGTGAATTTGTGGGTGATTACTTGTCACACAGCATTTTCTTTCAGTGACACGTAATTGGAAGCGGTAAGACAAGCTTAGCTTCAATAAATTACTTGTGACACAACGTTTTCGCTTTACGACACGTAATTGGCAGCGATAGAACAAGTTTAGCTTCAATAAATTACGTGTGGGACAGCGTTTCGGTTTTACGACACGTAATTGGCTGCGATAAATATATAAGAAATCATAACAATTTCCTTAATGTATTAGTTTTGTTATTGCATTAACTTGCTATCTCTTCTTTTTTAAAAAGTATAATTGCGTAGCCGGAAAATATATAAAGTAAAGTATACATAAATATGTTATGCTATAAATATAAGACAAGGTACGGTAAAAAATTTATTTTTGTTGGCATATTTTGGCGAGTTTATTCGTTATATTTAATAGAAGGGCTTAACTAACCCAAATGAGCGTGGATAAAAAAACAAAGAGAGGAGTAAAGAGTATAAGAAACTGATTGATGGGTGTTGATACAAGTGTTTTGTATCTGATGAGAGGAGGAAAACCAATGAAAAAGATAATTGCAATTATATTGGTAATAACTATGTTAGCCTGTAATTCTGTGAATGCAGCATCTTTTGTACAGGACAAGAAAGTGGAGTTAAACAATGAACATATGAAGGACTACAATGATTCATCTGTTAAATGGAAATTTGATGAAAAAAGCAGTGTTCTTAGTTTTAGCGGTTGTGAAAAATTAGAAAAGGTAGATGTAGGGCAGATAAAAAATCAGGTTAGGTATATTGTTTTGGCAGATGATATTAAGGAAATATCATCAGGATCATTATCAGGATATATTAATCTAAGTAAGGTAACAATAATGGGAGATGTTGTGGCTACCGGAAATGCGTTTTACTTAGACACTCCAAGAACACTGGAGTTGGCAGGAAGATGTGAAAATTTGGGAGAGATGATTAGCAGCGACATGGCCCCATTCCCGAAAATAGTTTTAATTAATAACAACAAGTACTATGAAGAAAAAGACAGAATGTTGTTAACAAAAGATGGGAAAGAATTAGTGCTATTTTATGGTGGAGAATCTTTGAAGGTGCCTGACACTGTGGAAAAAATAGACTCTTATGCCTGCTATCAGCTAGGAAATTTGAGTGATGTGAAACTGAATGGCAAGCTGAAAGAAATCGGAGACTATGCTTTCTATCACACAGGAATTAGTACGTTAAAGTTAAAAAACAATATTCAAATAATTGGAGAACAGGCTTTTGCTGGTAACAATATTAAAACAGTTAAGTTTAATAAGAAAATAAAACTAATTGGTAAATATTGTTTTGATGACAATCTTTTAAGAAAAGTATATTTACGTAGCAATCCCAGAATAGAAGAGGGAGCTTTTCCAAAAGATGCGGTTATACAGTATTCAAAAAAGGTAAAAAACAGGGGGAGCGTGGCAGAGCTTGAATATAGGGTAAAAACAAAAAAGCTATACGTTGTAGCGAATAAAATAAAAAAGGCTAGCGGTTATCAGATTGTGGTTACACAAAAAGGCAATAAACTGAAGAAAAAATTCAATACACAAAAAGGAGAATTGAATAAAAAGTTAAAACTTAATTTAAAGTACCAAGTTAAGGAAGGCGTAATAAAAGTAAACAGCAAGAACAGTATTTATGTAAAGGTAAGACCATATTTTGGAAAGAAGAACAATAAAAAATACGGTAAGTGGAGCATAAAATACAAAGTTCCGGTTTATCTATAGCACAGAAGAGAGGTGATTAATATGAAAAAGAAATTTACCCTTTTTATCTTACTAGTTGTTAGCATTATTGTGAGTACAATGGTAATATATGCAGACATATCAACCGACTATGATGAGTCTGTATATGCAAAACACAAACCTATATTAAAAATAGACGAATCTTCTTTTCCAAATGAAATGGTTAGGCGTGCTGTTTTAAAAAGGTATGATATGAATAGAGATGGATATTTATCTCAATACGAAATGGAAGATCCAACATCATTTTCTGTTGATGCTGCGGATATACAGGAAACAGATGGATATAAATATGGAAGGCAGGTTTACCAAGATGAAAAATATAGAGTTATAGATTTTAAAGGAATAGAGGTGTTTAAGAATGTAAGTCATATACATTTTGCATGTGCATTGGTAAACGGAGAAAGAGGTTACGTAAAAAACTTTAAGTATTTATCAACCTTAAAAATTGATTCTATTGGAATAACATTTAGTGACAGAAACTATAATTTGAATCAGTTAAAGGGATTAAAGTATATAAGCTTTGTAGCGTGTGAAAATTTCAACTTGAAATTTGATAAAAAATCTAAAGTTGAAAGTATTCGTTTATTAGATAGTAAAGGAAAAGTAGATGTTTCAAATTTGAAAACTTTAAAAACATTTAGTTCTTATGAAACTATATTCAAAAAAATAAAATTTGGAAAGAATGCCAAACTAAAAAAACTGAGTATAGACGGAAGTGCTTATTGCATAAATAAAAAGATAAGAAAATTGGATATTTCAAAAATGAAAAATCTTAGATATCTTTATTTGCAAAGCTGTACGAAACTAAAAGAAATTAAAATGTCTAAGAAAAATAATAAGAAATTGAAAAAAATAGAAATATACGGTTGTGGTAAGTTTAAAAAATCAAGTTTAGATAAAACACAAATATCTAAAAAAACCAAAGTAAGGGTTTTAACTTGGTAAATAAAATTAAAAACATTCAAGGAGCTGTGTCTTTAATGGTTGACAAACCATTGGAGTGCAGCTCCTTAACTATTATTCCTAAAAATGTATGATTTTGTTTTATAAGCACAAACTATTTTAGAGAATCCAAGTATGTAAATTCATAACTTAAAAATCGTAAAATAAAGCGACTTGAATGAGAAAATGTATAAATAAAGTACTAGTGACTAAAAATGTAACTTGCATATAATTTTTAGATGAATTATTATATTAGCATAATTAGTTAAAAATATACAAAAAGTAATAAAAAACAATAAAAAATCGGACAAAATTCACAATTTTGTATAGGGAAGGAGGTTAGTATGATAAAGGAGACGGTTGATGCGGTTAGGTTAGCAGAGCTTGAAGGGGACAAGGTTATAAGCACTGCGAAAGTTAACGGGCAGGACATGAAGAATCAAGTTAAGATACAAGGGGCTGAATATCGAACTGAAAGGTTAAAGGAAGCCAAGGAAAAAGCAGAAAAGGAAATGGCAGAGACAGTTGCAAAATGCGAAAAGTACAATGAGGAGCAACAGAAAGAGATTGACTTAAAGGTTATGCAATTGAAGAACAAGTCATATGAGAAAATGGATGGCACGGTGAAAGCCATAGTAGATTATTTATTTTAGGACTACAAAGCAGGTCACAATCCGTGTAATCCTAAGGTAGAGGGGAACATTTAAATCATTTTAAGGCATAACCCGTCATTTAAATGACAGAATGGAGAATTTATGGCAGTTTTGAAAATGTGCAAAATAAATATATGCGCAATGAAGAAAGACCGAAAAAAGATTTTGGAACTTTTGCAATTAAAGGGCTGTCTGGAAGTTCATGAGGAAGTGAAAGAGGATAAGGTGTTTGAAAAAGTGAACACGGCAACCCAGATTTCACTTTACGAGAGACAGGTGGCGTTAACGGACAATGCATTAGAAATTCTTGAAGCTTATATTCCTGAAGAAAAGTCCATGCTTTCAAGCCTTGAAGGAAAGAAAGTTATTAGCTCGGACGATTATTATGAAATAGTAAATAAGCGAAATGAAATTAACGGGCTTGTTAATGACATAATCGAGCAGAAGAAAAGTATGGATGAAAAAGAGTCAGGAAAGCAGAAATGCTTAGACGAAATACAGGCATTGCAACCGTGGCTTGAACTTGATGTCCCAATGAATTTTCAGGGAACCAAAAACACCGGATTTATGGTGGGCGTTATTTCAGGTTCATATACGGAACAGGATTTGATAAGAAAAATAGAAAGCTTAAAAGAATTTCCGAAATCACTGTATATGCAGATAGTTTCGGCGGACAAATATCAGACTTATGTAACCGTATCTTATATGAAACATGATTTGGAGCAGGTTGAAAAAGCCTTGAGGCAACTGGATTTTAGCAAACCGCCTATTATGGTTCATCACATACCAACAGCTTCGGTTACAAAACGAGAGGATAGAATTAAAGAATATAATCTGGACATTGAAAATATAAAAGCTCAAATGGAAAGAGAAGCAGATTACAGATTTGAGTTTAAGAAAATAAGAGATTATTACAAAACCAGAGCGGACAAGTACAAGGTGGTAGGAAAGCTTTTACAGTCCAAACATACTTTTTTTGTTACAGGTTATATGCCTGAGAAACAGGTTGAGACATTAAAAGAAGAACTGGAAACCAAGTTTAATGTGGCAATTGACGTGGAACAGCCAACGGAAAAAGAGAACGTTCCGGTGCTGTTAACTAACGGAAAAGTTCAGGGAGCAGTTGAAGGTGTTGTAACATCATTTGGTTTTCCTAACAAAATGGAAATTGATCCAACGGCAATAACAGCATTCTTCTATTATTTCTTATTTGGAATAATGCTGTCAGACGCAGCTTACGGATTTTTAATGTTTATTGGATGTTTTATAGTTTTAAAAAAATTCCCGAACATGGAAGGAACAATGGCGAAAACACTTAGAATGTTTATGTATTGTGGCATTTCAACATTATTATGGGGAATACTTTTCGGAGGGTATTTCGGAGATGCAATAACAGTTATAGGAAAAACATTCTTTGAAGTAAACATAGGAATACCGGCGCTGTGGTTTGAACCTATTAAACAGCCAATGAAAATGCTTATATATTGCTTATGTTTCGGTATTGTTCATTTGTTTACCGGACTTGGAATTAAGGGATATATGATGCTAAAGCAAAAAGATGTAATGTCATTTGTATGCGATGTTGTTCTTTGGTATGTATTTTTGATTGGATTAATATTAATGCTTATTCCAACAAGTATATTTGCCTCATTGGCAGGAAGCACAATAGTCTTCCCGGCGTGGCTTAGTATGCTATCAAAGATAATGACAATAGGTGGCATGGTTGGAATACTTCTTATGGCAGGAAGAAGAGCAAAAAATCCTGTGAAGCGATTATTGCTTGGAGCCTACAGCCTGTATGACACAACAAGCTGGCTAAGTGATTTGCTATCATATTCAAGATTACTTGCCCTTGGACTTGCAACAGGAGTAATAGCCCAGGTAATTAACACAATGGCAGCAATGATGGGAAAATCAATAGTGGGAGTAATTTTCTTTATAGTGGTTTTCCTAATCGGACACACATTCAATATGGCAATAAACCTTTTGGGAGCCTACGTTCATACCAACAGACTACAGTTTGTTGAATTCTTTGGAAAATTTTATGAAGGTGGCGGAAGAGAGTTTAAACCATTTAAGGCGGATACAAAATATGTAAAAGTAAAGGAGAATTAATTATGACTTTAGGAACATTTTTCGATAATTTAGGTTTATTTTATGCATTGCTTGGAGCAGCACTTGCAGTACTTATGGCAGGCGCAGGTTCAGCAATAGGTGTAGGTATTGCAGGACAGGCTGCGTCAGGAGTAATGACGGAAGATCCATCAAAATTTGCAAAAGTACTTATTATGCAGTTACTTCCGGGCACACAGGGCTTATATGGACTTCTTATTGGATTCATTACATTATCAAAAATCGGAATCATTGGCAGTGGAGCAGTTGCAGTAACATCATCACAGGGATTACAGATATTGGCAGCATGCCTTCCAATGGCAATAGTTGGTTTAATCTCAGGTAAGTATCAGGGAAAAACATCAGCAGCCAGTATTGGAATTGTAGCAAAAAGACCGGAACAATTCGCAAAAGCAATGTTGTTCCCGGCAATGGTAGAAACATACGCAATTTTAGCTCTTTTGATATCATTCTTATCAGTAAACGGTATTGCACTATAATTTTCTTTCACATCCCTGTGGTAGGATGAAATCTTTATCGAAGGCACGCTCCCGCTACCTTCAGCTCGTAGCGGTACTAAGAAGCCGTGACAGCTTTCGCTGCCCCATCTTCTAAGGACCGACGGCTTCAGAGTACCTTCTTCTAAAGTTTTCATCCCCCACAGGGGCGAAAGTAATTAGAGTGAATAATACTGAAAGAAAAAATAGGTAATGGAAATTACACGTTTTCAACCATTGCAGTGAGAAAAGATTATGTGAGAATTGTTGTTGTGGTTAATGACGTGCAAAAGAAAGGAGGGGCTGCATGAGTGGTTTGGATAACATTGTAGAGGAGATTAGAAATCAGTCTAAGCAGGAAGCAGATGAAATTCTGAAAGAAGCAGATGTTTTTTGCAAGGACTATATGAATAAAATTAAAAAAGACGTAGAAGTAGAAGTTGTTTCGATTGAGAAGAAGGCTTTGGCTGACCGCAAACTTTATGAGGAGAAGACGGTTTCAGGTATGGAGTTTTTGGAACGTAATTCTATTCTTAGGGCTAAGCAGCAGGTTATTGAGCAGGTTATTGATAAGGCTAGGGAGAGTATAGCAGGTCTTAATGATGAAGAATATTTTAACGTTTTGGAGAAGCTTTTAAGGAAGAATGTTCAGCAGGGCAAGGGAAAGATTTGTTTTTCTAAGAAGGATTTGGATAGGATTCCTAATGGTTTTGAAAATAGAGTAAAAGAGATTGTGGCAGAGAATCAGGGAGAGCTTGTAATTGATAAGGAGCCGGCTAATATTAAGGACGGTTTTGTATTAGTTTATGGAGAGATTGAAGAGAATTGTACTTTGAAGGCCTTGTTTGATTCTAATATTGACAGAATAAAAGATATTGCCAATAAGCAGTTGTTTGGATAGGGGGTAATGCCATGGAGCAGGAATATATTTATGGTGTTGCCAGAATCAGAGCACTTGAAGGTAGTTTGTTTACAGATGAAACCATTAATCAGTTGGTGCAGTGCAAGGATTATGACGAGGCTATGGATTTCTTAAGAACCAAGGGCTGGGGGAACGGAAACCCGGACCAGAGTTTGGAGGAAATGCTTGAACAGGAGCGAAGGAGAACGTGGAAGGTTCTGGATGAATTAATTGAAGACAAGGAACAATGTGAGATTCTCACCATTGCCAACGAGTACCATAATCTTAAGGCAGCAATTAAGCAGGTTTGTACTGAACTTGAAACTGAAAATGTGTTTTATGAAGATACAAAAACAGACACGGAATTTTTGAAAAATTGTATAAGGCAGGGCAATTACAACCTGCTTCCTAAAGGCATGGAGCAGGCGGCAAAGGATGCAACAACAGTTCTTATGCAGACTGGCGATGGACAGTTGTGCGATGTGATTATTGACAGGGCAACACTGGAGGCAATTAAGCAGGCAGGTCAGGGAGCAACTAATGAAATGATTAAAAAATACGCAGATGACCTGGTTACCATATCAGACATTAAAATAGCAGTAAGATGTGCAGCTACAAATAAGGACGCATCTTTTGTTTCAAAAGCACTTGTAAGTTGTGACGGAGTAAGCGTTACGGAATTGATTATAGCTTGCAAGGACGGCTTGGATGGAGTTTGTTCTTATCTTGAAAAAATAGGCTATAGTCAGGCAGTTAGTGCTTTAAAAATATCAAAATCAGTTTTTGAATGCTGGTGTGACAATAAGATTGTGGAAGATATAAAGTCACAGAAATATGACTCTTTTTCAATAGGTCCCATTATTGCTTATGTTATTGCAAGAGAGAATGAAATTAAAACAGTAAAAATTATTCTTTCGGGCAAAATTAATGGTTTTGACAATGAGTTTATAAAAGAAAGGGTAAGGGTAATGTATGCATAAAGTAGCAGTTATAGGTGATTATGACAGTATATATGGCTTTAGCGCACTGGGACTTGATACATTTCCGGTTACCGACGTAACAGAGGCAGCACATTTGCTAAGAAAAATAGCTGCAGGTGAATATGCCATTATATACATTACAGAAATGTTAGCAAAACAGCTTTCAGCAGAGATAGAAAAATACAGAGAGCAGATGGTTCCTGCAATTATCCTTATTCCGGGTGTAAAAGGAAACACGGGAGACGGAGTAAAAGGAGTTAAGGATTGTGTAGAGCAGGCTATTGGTTCGGATATTGTATTTGGGAAGGAATAAAACATGGAGTATAGCAAGGGTGTAATTAAGAAAGTAGCAGGACCTCTTGTAATAGCAGAGGGAATGCGTGATGCCAATATGTTTGACGTGGTTAGGGTTAGCGACAAGCATCTTATTGGTGAAATTATAGAAATGCATGAAGATAGAGCATCAATTCAGGTTTATGAGGAGACAGCCGGACTTGGACCGGGAGAGCCTGTTGTATCAACGGGAGCGCCTATGTCAGTAGAACTTGGACCGGGTCTTATCGGTAGTATTTATGACGGAATTCAAAGACCACTTGATGATATTATGAAGGTATCGGGCAATCTTTTAAAGAGAGGTGTTTCCGTACCTTCTTTGAAAAGAGAGTTAAAATGGGAGTTTGTTCCAACAGCTTCAGTTGGGGACATTGTTGAACCGGGAGATGTTATTGGAACAGTTAAGGAGACAGCAGCCGTTACTCAGAAGATAATGGTTCCATATGGAATTAAGGGTGAAATTTCAAGTATTAAAGGTGGAACATACGATGTTACAGAAACAGTTGCTACTGTAAAAACAGAGGATGGTGAAAAGGAATTAACCCTGATGCAAAAGTGGCCTGTTAGAAAGGGAAGACCGTATAAGGAAAAAAAGGCACCTTATAAGCCTTTGGTTACAGGACAAAGAGTTATAGATACTTTGTTTCCAATTGCAAGAGGAGGCGTTGCAGCAGTTCCGGGACCTTTCGGAAGTGGAAAAACAGTTATTCAGCATCAGCTTGCAAAATGGGCTGAGGCAGATATTGTAGTATACATTGGTTGTGGTGAGCGTGGAAATGAAATGACAGACGTTCTTAATGAGTTCCCGGAATTAAAGGATCCAAAAACAGGACAGTCATTAATGGAAAGAACAGTTCTTATAGCCAACACATCTGACATGCCTGTTGCAGCAAGAGAAGCTTCAATTTATACAGGAATTACAATAGCAGAATATTTTAGAGACATGGGCTATTCAGTAGCTTTAATGGCAGACTCAACATCCCGTTGGGCAGAGGCATTGCGAGAGATGTCAGGACGTTTGGAAGAGATGCCCGGTGAAGAAGGTTATCCAGCATACCTTGGAAGCCGTCTTGCACAGTTTTATGAACGTGCCGGGGATGTTGTTACCCTTGGAAAAGAAGGCAGGGAAGGAGCTTTGTCAGTTATCGGTGCTGTATCTCCTCCAGGTGGTGATATTTCAGAACCTGTATCTCAGGCAACACTTCGTATTGTAAAAGTATTCTGGGGACTTGATTCAAACCTTGCATACAAGAGACATTTTCCGGCAATTAACTGGCTTACAAGTTATTCACTTTATGTAGACAGAATTGGTGGATGGTTTGAAGAAAATGTTAATAAAGATTGGTTAAAGCTTCGACAGGAGTTAATGAAATTATTGCAGGAAGAAGCAGAGCTTGATGAAATCGTAAAAATGGTAGGTATGGATGCTTTGTCTGCACCTGACAGATTAAAGATGGAAGCAAGCCGTTCAATAAGAGAAGATTATTTGCATCAGAACTCTTTCCATGAAGTTGATACCTATACATCACTTAGAAAGCAGTATATGATGATGGAATTGGTACTTGGTTTCTATAATAAGTCAATGGAAGCCCTTAAACAGGGAGCAAGTGTTGATAAGCTTATTAAGATGCCTGTACGTGAAGCAATCGGACGTTTTAAATATACACACGAAGACCGGCTTGATGAAGCGTTTAATGAAATAATGGACAAGCTTGCCGAAGAGGTGGCAAATACACTGGAAAAGGAGGACTTCTAATATGCCAAAGGAATATAGAACAATTCAGGAAGTAGCAGGACCACTTATGATGGTTAGAAATGTGGAAAATGTTACTTACGATGAATTAGGTGAAATAGAACTTGCAAACGGTGAAGTAAGAAGATGTAAAGTTCTTGAAGTTAATGGAAGTAATGCTCTGGTTCAGCTATTTGAAGACTCTACAGGCATTAATTTGTCTAACAGCAAAGTACGTTTTCTTGGAAGAAGCATGGAACTTGGAGTTTCGCCGGATATGCTTGGAAGAGTTTTTGACGGCTTGGGAAATCCAATAGATGGAGGTCCTGACATTCTTCCGGAGGAAAGACGAGATATTAACGGTGTGGCGATGAATCCGGCAGCGAGAAATTATCCTTCTGAATTTATCCAGACAGGAATTTCAGCAATTGACGGACTTAACACTCTTGTAAGAGGACAAAAACTACCAATCTTTTCAGCTTCAGGTTTGCCACATGCCAACCTTGCAGCCCAGATTGCAAAACAGGCAAAGGTTATTGGAACTGACGAACCTTTTGCAGTTGTTTTTGCGGCAGTTGGTATTACTTTTGAAGAATCAAACTTTTTTATAAATAGTTTTAAGGAAACAGGGGCAATTGACAGAACGGTATTGTTTATCAATCTTGCCAATGATCCGGCGGTAGAACGTATTGCAACGCCTAGAATGGCACTTACTGCAGCAGAATATCTTGCCTTCGAAAAAGGAATGCACGTACTTGTAATTATAACTGATATTACAAACTACGCAGACGCATTAAGAGAAGTTTCTGCAGCAAGAAAGGAAGTTCCGGGCAGACGTGGTTATCCGGGATATATGTATACTGACCTTGCAACAATGTATGAGCGTGCAGGTCGTCAGCGTGGCAAAGACGGTAGTATTACAATGATTCCGATTCTTACAATGCCTGAAGATGACAAGACTCATCCTATCCCTGACCTTACAGGATATATTACAGAGGGACAGATTATCTTAAGCCGTGACCTTTACAGAAAAGGAATTACCCCACCAATAGATGTACTTCCATCTCTTTCAAGACTTAAGGACAAAGGTATTGGCGAAGGAAAAACAAGAGCTGACCACAGTAATGTAATGAATCAGCTTTTCTCAGCCTACGCAAGAGGCAAGGAAGCCAAAGAACTTATGACAATTCTTGGTGAGGCTGCACTGTCAGACATTGATCTTATTTATGCTAAGTTTGCAGACGAGTTTGAGAAGGAATATGTTTCACAGGGCTATGACGCAAACCGTTCCATTGAGGAAACGATGGATATTGGCTGGAAACTTTTGTCAATGCTTCCTAAGTCGGAGTTAAAGAGAATTGATGATAAGTTCCTTGAAAAATATTATAAGCAGCAGGATTAGAATTAATATTGGTTGTATTGATTTTTTAGATAGTTTTTAGAAATGAGGGAAAATTATGGCAGGAACAAGAGTAAATCCAACCCGAATGGAATTAACGAAACAGAAGAAAAAGCTGCTTTCTGCTACTAGAGGTCACAAGCTTTTAAAGGATAAAAGAGATGAGCTGGTAAGACAGTTTATGGATCTTATAAAAGAAAATATGGAATTAAGACTTAAAGTTGAAAAAGGCATAAAAAATGCCAACATGGAGTTTGCCATTGCAAGGGCAGGAATGAGCGAACAGGTTTTGAACACTGCACTTATGGCATCAAAGAAAAGCCTGAATATTAATCAAGGTGTTAAGAATGTAATGAGCGTTGACATACCTACTTTTTCAACTAATGACGAAATAAGTGGAAATGACATATACTCTTATGGCTATGCTTTTACAGCAGGAGATTTGGATGACGCAGTATACTCCTTAAGTACTGTTTTTGAAGATATGCTTAAACTGGCAGAGGTAGAAAAATCCTGTCAGCTTATGGCAACTGAAATTGAAAAAACAAGAAGAAGAGTAAATGCCTTAGAACATGTAATAATTCCTGAAGCAATGGAAAACATAAAATATATAACAATGAAGTTGGATGAAAATGAGCGTAGCACACAGATTCGTCTAATGAAGGTTAAAGATATGATGGTTCAGCAGGCAGTGGAAGAGAGACGAGTGCAGGATGGATTATAATAAATTGACTAAAAACAAAAATTGACATATTACGATTAAAACTTTATAACTAAGTTAATCCATATGGAAATTTAAATGTTAGGAAGGTGCAGGTATGAAAATTTTATTTTATGATACAAAGAAATATGACAAGGAATCTTTTGATAAGGTTTTGCCAAAGTATGAGGACATTGAAATCGAATACGTTGATAGTGATATTTCCGTAAGAAACGCAGTGTATGCCAAAGGCTTTGAGGCTGTATGTGGTTTTGTAAGTTCAGATTTCAGTGCTAAGGTTATAGATGTTTTGGCAGACAATGGTGTAAAGATTATTCTTTTAAGATGTGCCGGTTTTAATAATGTTGACATTAAAAGAGCTAAGGAAAGAGGAGTTTTAGTTATGAGAGTTCCGGGATACTCACCGGAGGCAGTGGCAGAACACGCTATGGCTCTTGCCCTTGCAAGTAACAGACACATTCATAAGGGATACATCAAGGTTAGAGAGAATAATTTTAGCCTTGTGGGACTTACAGGACTTAATTTCTTTAAGAAAACAGCAGGAATAATTGGTACAGGAAAGATTGGCGCAGCAATGTGTAGAATATGCAAGGGCTTTGGAATGAGAGTAATTGCTTATGATATATATCAGAATCCGGATTTGGATTTTGTAGAATATGTTGACCTTGATACATTGTTAGCAGAAAGTGATTTAATTTCTCTTCATTGCCCATTAACAGATGATTCTTATCATATGATAAATTCAGAAACAATAAACAAGATGAAAGACAATGTAGTTCTTGTAAACACATCAAGAGGTGCATTAATTGATACAGAAGACTTGATTAAGGGAATACGTCAGCACAAATTCCACAGCGTAGGCCTTGATGTTTACGAGGAAGAAACAGCTAACGTATTCGAAAACCGTGAAGACGATATAATGGAAACATCCATTACATCAAGACTTCTATCATTCCCAAATGTAATCGTAACATCCCATCAGGCATTCTTAACAGAAGAAGCCTTGGAGGCAATCAGCTATACAACACTTGAAAATGCCCAAAGCTATATTGAAGGACATGTAATCAGGCAGAATTTAGTATTGCCACAGAAATAGGGGAAAAGACTGAAGAAAAAAAAGACACTTTAAAAATCAAGTGCCCTAGTGTATAAACCAGTTAGAAAGTGAATCGGATGTAACTCCGATTTGCCCTCAGTGAATTAAAAACAAAGAATAGCATCCTTCACATTGAGCCGTAGAGGATGCTATTTCTTTTTGTCGTTATGATTATAAATTACATAACCAACCGGGCTAAGAAACATAAAAGTTATGAGTTTTCCAAAAAAGCAATCAAAAATTATGAATTTCATTCCTAAATTTACAAAAATACTTTCAAGCCAGAATCCTTCCCAACAATAAAAATAAATAAAAACGCCATAAAAACTATACAATTTGTCGATAAATCCTTGAAAATCCACCACTTTATTGTATAATAGTGTCACTAGCAGAAAATAAAAACGTTTTCGAATGATTCAATAAGAATATTGAATTATTGACAATAACACATTTAAATCAGGAAAACATGAATTGAAAAGGAGATTTTGTATGAGAAAGGTATTAGCTTTTGCAGTGGTAGCTACAGCTACATTAGGTATTGGTTTTGCAGGAACTACAGTTAAAGCAGCAGAACCAGCACAGAATATTGATATTTCAAAGATGAAAGTTAACTGGAGTGATGAATTTAACGGAACAGAACTTAACAGTGACCATTGGACTCCGGAGATTGGAAATGGAAACTGGGGCTGGGGAAACAATGAGAAAGAATACTATAGAGCAAACAACATATCTGTATCAGATGGAACAATGAAGATTAAAGCCCAGACAGAAAAAGTTGGTAGTTACAATTGGACATCTGGAAGAATCAAAAGTGCAGGAAAGGTTAACATTGGATATGGATATGTTGAAGCAAGAATAAAGATTCCTTCATCACAGGGAATTTGGCCGGCATTTTGGATGCTTGGAACTAACGGAAAGACTTGGCCTGCATGTGGTGAGATTGATATTATGGAAGCTTTCAACACAAGATCAGATATCCAGAGCACAATCCATTATCCAAAATGGAATGGAGCAGATCAGTATGTTTACACTAACCGTAATATAAGTAATAAGACAGAATGGCATACATATGGATGTTACAGAGATGGAAGCATATGTGCATTCTACATAGATGGTAAGCTTTTAACATCATACGGAACATGGACAAATAAGTTTGTAAGAATAACTGATTTCGCAGAAACATATTCAACAGCAGATTTAACAACAGGAAACTATGCAGGACAGCGTAGCGTATTAAATGATGATTACTATCTTTTGTTTAATGTGGCATGTGGCGGAAACTTAGCACAGGGCAACCCTCCAACAAACAGTGATTGGAGTGCTACAATGGAAGTTGACTATGTAAGATACTACGTACCAAAAACAGCAGAAGAACTCGAACAGGACCAAAAAAATGAAGTTAACAAAAAAGATGACAACAAGAACACAACAATTGTCGCAGCACCTGCAAGAGCAAAAATCAAAACTCTTAAAAATGTAAAGAAGAGAAAAATGCAGATTAAACTTGCTAAAGTAAGTGGTGCAAAAGGCTACCAGATTCGTTACTGCGATAACAAGAAATTCCAGGGCTACAGTGTTAAGAACATTAAGAAGACAAAAGTTACAATTAAGAAGCTTGACAAAAAAGAAACCTATTGGGTTAAGGCAAGAGCTTACAAAGTAGTAAACGGTTCAAAGAAATACGGCGCATGGTCAAAAGTTAAAAAAGTAAAAATCAAAAAATAAAAAATAGCAATAACAAAAATAATTGAATAAATAGTGGAATGAGAGATGTTTCTGGTTAGTGAAACACCATCGGAAACGAAAGAGAATCTAAAAAGCATACTTTGGGGTAAAATACCTCCGAAGTATGCTTTTGTGCGTTGTGGTGATTCACTAAAGAGAAACTCAGTTTACAGGAAATTCACAGAATATCCTTTTTTATCCATTTATTAATGGGTGTTCTTTTTTCTAAAAATATGTTAAAATGGAATTTGTGAAATTGTATATCAAAACGAAATGAAAAATATAATTTGGGAGATAACAATGGAAGAAAAAAACAACAAAGAAAAAATCGCTGAAGAAAGCGTACAGAGTAATGAAAATACTGTAGCAGAAGAAGCAAACAATAAAGAATTAGAAATAAAGAAAGAAGAAACTACAGTAGAGCAGGAAAGTGCAGAAGCAGAAAAGATTGTAGAAACTTCCCAACAGAAAGAAGCAGCAGAGTCAACAAAAGAGTTGGCAACACAGGAAGATTCAGAGCAGAAGCAAACTGCAAAAAAGAAAGATTCAAAGAGTGAAGAATCTGAACAGGAAGAAAAAGAAAATGGCAGATACAAGGTTATTGCCAAGTTAGAGCCAAATCTTTGGACATACGGAAGCCCTGTTTTGTTTGAAAAAGGAACTCTTGAAAGAGACCAGGTAAGTAACATTAACAGACTTTCACTTATATTTACAAATATCTATGAAGAGAAGGAGATAAGAGATCTCTACATTACAATCTATGCAGATGACGGTGAAGGCAATGTTGAACAGATTAACCACAGCTATCTTGCAATGGGACAGGAATACCTTGCATCAAAAGGCAAGGCTGCAAAGATTACAATAAAGAATGAGAATGCAGTCAAGTTTATCATAAAGATAGACAAGGTAGTTTTTGTAGACGGTTCAGTTTGGACTAAGAAAGACGCTGTACTTGAAAGCGCAGGAGAGATGGAAGACGTAGAAGTTTTTGCACAGGCAAAGACTAAAGACTACGAAGACAACTACATCTCAGGAATGGAAGAAGTACAGAAAGACGATTCTGCAAGCATTGGAAATGGAATTGAAATTCTTAAACGAATTGCGTGGTACAAGAATAGCAAGGAATTAATAAAGACAGCACATAAGAAATACGATATTGCCGTAAAGAATGAAGAAAGAAAACAGGCAAGCGAAAACAGACGTGCTAACAGACAGAAAGATGTAAAAAAGAAATATATGACAGTTCTTACAGCAGTTGGAGTTATTATTGTAATTGCGGCAATTGCAACAGTAACATTCTTTATACCTAATAAGAAATACAAAAGCGCAGAGAAGCTGATTAAGAACCAGAAATACACACAGGCAGTTACTGCTTTTAAGGATCTTGGCGGATTTAGAAAGAGCAAGGGATTTCTTGCAGAGGCATACTATAATCTTGGATTACAGGCTCTTAATGATAATGACGAAAACAAGGCTTCAGACTATTTTACAAAAAGTCATGATGCTGACAAGAGCTCAGAATATGGCAAGCAGGCAGGTGCTTTCCTTGATTATTACGCAGCAACAGATGCGTTAGACAAGAAAGATTACGACAAGGCACAGCAGTTATTTACATCAAGTGCCCAGGCAGCATCTGATTTTAATTTAATTAATAAGGCAAGTGCAGGAATGGCACAGGTTTCATATATTAAGGCAGATTACAGCACAGCATGGCAGACAATCAAGAACGTATATGCAAAGGACAACAAGACTTTCCAGGCACAGTATGCAGAATATGGTTATGCCTACGCAAAACAGTTAATTGACAAAGGCTCAATTAAAGAGGGAATGGAAGTTTACTCAAAAGTAGAAAAACTTTCAAAGTCAGCAAACTTAAGCGAAAGTGTTTATAATCAGGCAGTTAAACTTGGCGAGGCAGGAAAGATTCAGGAAAGCTTGAATCTTTTGAATCAGATTAAAGGCAACTACGCAAAAGCAAAAACACTTTACGATTCAATGAACTCATTCCATAAGAAAGTGTCATTATGGTTAGGAACCTGGAAGCATAGAGGAACTGTAAATGGTGAGAAAACAACCTACTACATCACTTTCTCAGAAGTGTTGTATAAGGGCGAACCATGCATCAAAATTAAGGATATGAACAACAAGTCATTAGGTTATGATGTGGAAATCAGTAGCAAGAACCATATAACACAGATTGAAGTTGGAAAATATATGATTCACTTCAAGCTTAAGAATAATCACAATCAGAAATTAACATACACACTTCTTGAAGGAAAGAAGATGTTAAGAGAGCTTAAGTACGAAGGTGTAACATACAAGACAAAATACAAAAAGAAATAATAACAAATTGGCAGAATTAAAAAGTACAACAGTACATTAATTCTGCCTTTGAACTATATGTAGTCCCTAAACGTTTTTATCGGAAAGATTTAAGAGGTTATATATGAAAAAAATAATATCAATAATTATGGCATTGGCAATGCTGGTGACTCCCGTAAATATAACTAGTGTAAAAGCTGACCAAATTTATAATATAGAAAAAAGTAGTCAAAGTCAGATTACAGAAAATAAAATAGAAAAGCTTATAAGCAGTCAAAAAGCTGATATAAGAACCGGAACGGTAAAAATCGAGAACAAAAAACTTGAATCGATAAGTCTTCCGAGAGCCAATTATGGAACAATAAATCAGGCAGCAACCACATTGAAAAAGGCTATGTTGGCTCACCAAAGCACGCTTTATGTTTTTGTAAAGTCAAAGAGTTCTGCAGCAGACCAGATTTACTACGATATAGAAGATAAGGCAGCAAGTGTAACAGACAACCCTGTAGAAGGAGATTACATGTTCTGGGACATTAGTAACAGAGACGTTTCTTATAGGGCTCAGAAGAGCAACGGATACTATTTGTATCAGTTTCTTATAAAGATAAAATATTTTACAACATTGGAACAGAGAAGCCTGGTAGATGATAAAGTGAATCAAATCATAGAAGAGCTAGGCTTTACATCAGAAACGACAGATTATGAAAAAGTTAAGGCAGTTTACGATTATGTGTGTAAACATGTTACATATGCTCAAAGTCTTGACGATGAAATAGTTTTTACAGCATATTCAGCATTATATAATGGAGAAGCGGTTTGTCAGGGATATGCCCAACTTATCTATAGAATATTGAAACAACTTGGAATATCCGTAAGAGTAATTCCCGGGTATGGAAAAGACAAAACAGTGCGTCACGGTTGGAACATAGTAAAGCTTGGAGATTATTATTATAATCTGGATGCAACATGGGATTCACAGCTTTCACAGGCAGGAATCAGATATAGATACTTCTTAAAGGGTGACAATTTCAAAGATCATACAAGAGATGACCAATACAAAAATTCAGATTTTTATAGAAATTATCCAATGGCGGCATCAGATTACATCTCAGATGTACAAAATGAACAATCTGAGAAAACTAAAAACAGTTTTTTTGAAAATCAAAAAACAAAGATTAAAAATATTTCAAAAAACAAAATAAAGCTGAAAAAAATCAAAGGTGCAACCGGATATAAGATACAATACAGCATAAATAAGAAGTTTAAAAAGAAAGTAAGAACAATTAAGACAAAGAAAACAACCTACAAAATAAAGAAACTAAAAAAGGGAAAAACCTACTATATACGCTATAAAGCGTACAGAAATAGCTCAGAAGGACAGGTTAGTACAGACTGGTCAAAGATAAAAAAAATAAAATTGAAAAAATAAAAACAATAAAGAGGACTAAGAAATAATAAAGAAGTCCTCTTTTTTTTACATAAAAACGAAAATCAATAAAAACATTTCAAATACTAGTAAAAATGCACAAAATAAAAACAATTTCACCCCTTATAATGTTTGAAAATGCACAAAAAAGGTGCTAAACTGTCATTAGTACATTTATTCGGGTTATCGAAGATAAATCGTAATTATATTCAAAAGGGAAGGGAGATAAGAAGAAATATGAAAAGAATGAAAAAAGTACTATCTATTGTATTATCGCTTGCAATGATTTTGACTTCAATTATAGTATACAATACGAAAACAGCAAAAGCGGATGGATTGTTTCCATTTAAATATGGACAAATTGACAGAGGTGAGTTTATAGTTGGAGCCAATCAAATAAATGTTGTATTTTCATGGGATAGAAATACATATCCTGTGGGTCAATATACTTTTAAAGTATATTACGAAAATAATCAAATAATTTCAAACGACGGTGCTTGGGAACAGGCGCGTGTACCTTTTGGCAGAGATTCATACACTTTTAGAGTTGATGTTTGTGACAAAGAAAATAATAATGAAGTTGTTGCCACAGATACTTTCGACTGGACTAGCCCAACAAATAATGATTGTGGAGTAGTAGCAACCGTTGGAAAGGTGGCTTCTCTTTCTTGGAAACCAATAAGTGGTGCTGTTAGGTATGCTGTTTTAGTCGATGACAGTATTATTGCAGATAATATCACTGATGTCTCATATGAATGTGAAGTTTCAGCAAATGTAGAACATAATATTACAATAAACGCTTACAATTCAGATGGGGAAATTATAGAATCAACTAACAATACGGCAAAGGTAATTATTGAAACAAAGACTGAAGATACCAAAACTGCTATAAAACAAGAGCCTATCGAACTTACAGGAAATGAAAAATGGGTTGCTTTTGATAAAAAAACAAAAGAAAATAATGCAACAGTATACATTGAAGAAGATACTTTGAATAAGGTGTTAACCAATTCAGGTTTAAGAGGATTATATGATAAAGGTTCAGATGGACCTAATTGGAATGATGTGCGCAAAACAATCATTGCAGATTTACCTGTATTTGCATTTATACAAGGTTCAACTAATGTTTCAATTGTTGATAAAAATGGTGAAGGTTATGAATATACAAATACTACAGATAAAACAAACTTTGAAGTATGGCGTGGAAACGATTGTATATATATTAACCAAAATCTTATTGATGCTAAACCAGGTGAAGAAAAAGTCTTTAGAATAACATTAACTAACACAAGTTTTTTAATTAGAGTAGTCGGAGAAGAATCAGAACAGTATACAGCTACTGTTGATGGAGAAGAGCTTGCTGTCACAAACAATACTGTAGAACTTCCAACAAC
>OGYH01000242.1_pt1 | contig 56826 bp, 66 predicted proteins | sample 1576511 | NCBI WGS metagenome assembly OGYH01 (sample SAMEA3541522, study PRJEB24748) | human gut metagenome | biome: human gut; feature: human-associated habitat; material: faeces | place: China | collected 2012
CCATTTATCCTGCCATGTGGCGGGCACCTGGGCGGCCACGTTATCCTTGATTTTATCCAGCACTGCGTCCCGGCCCGTCTGGTCGGTCTGCTGGTTGAACTCCTCAATCAACGCCGGGTCGATGGTGATCTCCAGATCCTTGTAGTTTTTCTGGATGGCCTTTTCCAGCTCAATTACCACGCGCTGGGCGGCGTAAAGCTGGTCGCTGGGGGCCAGCTTGCGCAGGATGGAGGCCGCCTGTACTGCCTGCCCGGCGGTGGTCTCCATCTGCGCGTAGAGGGAAAGCAACTCCGCCGTGGCCTTCCCGTCTCCCGCGTTGGCTGCATTCACCAGAAGCTGCTGCCCCAGGGTGGCAATGTCCTTGGAAACTAAGCCCTTGCGCACCTGGGTGGAGAACTCCTCCAGCGCCCGCTGATATCCCTTCATCTCAATGGTTTTCACGGCCCGGTCAATGGAAGCCCTGTCACTCACTCGGTCATAGGACAGCTCCCCGCGCAGCACCATGTTCTGAATGTCGCCCACCGCCTCGTCGGGAATAGCCTTTGCCCCCATGGCGGTGGAGGCGGTCTTGCGGATGGGCCGCCCCTGCGGGTCGGTGGTGGGCACGTCCACCGGTCGGGCCGCGTTGGCCCCTTCGGGGAAGAACTCGCTCTTGGTGCCCTGGAACTCCGACCAGGGGTCGAAGCCCTTCCGAGCTGCGCCGACGGAACTCTCCGGGCCTGTCTCAAAGGCAGGCCCAGGCCCCTCCCTGGGCGTATCCTGTGTTTCACCGCGATCGCCCTGCTGTAGGTTGACATCCTGCCCGGCTGGGGGTATACTGTTTCTAGCGAGGACATCATCAGCCATCGCCTGGGGCACTGGACGCCCTTTGGAAAGAAGCTGATAAATGTCCTCGTTATTTTTTGTATACAGCACATTTTCGCCATTATTACCAATGATTCTTTGGATATAATCCGCCCAAAATGCAGATGCAACATCGTTTTGAACATCAATTGCACCCTGTGCATTTAGGTGGATCGGAATAATAACAGGTTTTCCGTCCAAATCGTTCCATTCTGTAAGAACGATCTTACTCGCAAGACCTCTCGAATTGCTTTGCGGGTTCTCTATAATTGCAATGGGGTCTGCAAGTTGATAAGGGAGATTTTTAAGCGCTGATAGCCCAAGATTATGCTTTCCACCCATATATCCGGATGGATATGCAATTTTCCTTGCGACGCTTTGCCGCATGTGCAGATCAAGCGCAGGCGCTCCATACTCAGCGAGAATGGATGGCGTCTGCCCGAGCACGATATCGGCGCCAGTAGGAAGCGTGCCCATAAAAACGCCGTCGATTGCAGATTGATACCGGCGTATATTATCTATTGAAACAAGAGGTTCCACATCTGCATTTTTCTGCACAGCTCCAGGAAGTTCCGCCCGGATAACCTGCTCGCCCGGCATGCGGTTATCCGCCTGCTGATAGGCGGGGGAACCGGGCAGGAAGAGGCCACTTTTGGCCTCTTCGACCGTCGGTAAGGTAACGGCCAGCGGATTTCCGCTGGAATACCGGGCCATGTTCTGACCCGCCTGGATATTGGCGGTGGCTCTCTGGGTAATGTCCTCGTTGCTCCCGATAGCCCTCCGGGTGGTTCTGATGTCGGACGCCGCATTAGAAATCGCCCCCGGCAGCTCTAGGCCGCCCTGGAGCACTCCGGCGGCCACCGCGCCCATGATGGCACTCTGCGCAATCTCCTCCGGTGTGGCGTTGGGGGCGTCCGGGTCATAAATGGCCCGCTGCAAATAAGGGGTGAGAACGGTGGAAAGCGCCTCCTCGCCGCCCTCGCCTGCGATATCCAGGGCCCGGCTGACCAGGGGGCTGGCCTTGACTGCCTCGGCAATCTTCCCCACCTTTCCGCCGCCCAGGCCGGGGATGCCGCCCGCGATGCCCTCAATGGCGGTCTCCAGGGCCCCAGAGGCCGCGCCAAAGGCCAGCGCCCGCCCGGTGTCCGCCCCCTCCGCTTTGGCCTGGCTGGCCGCGTTGCCCGCCGCCTGAATGCCGAACAGCGCCCGGGCCACGTTCTCCCCGCGGGAAAGCGCCTGGGCCGCGTTGAGCCCCTTCCCTGCTGCGGACACGACCTTGGACGCGCCGATGCCGGGCAGCATCTGCACCACGGTCTGCCCGATACCCGTCACGTTCTGCGCGCCCTGGCTGGGGTTGTACTTCTCCGCCAGTTTCTGCTCCAGGTCTTGCGTTATACTGTTATCTAAAAAAGCATCTGCGTTTCGGCCGGCCCACTCTGATACCGGGTTGGGAGCCAGGCCACCAAGAGAACTGATCCCCTGCACTCCCTTATAGAAGCCGCTGCCGATGAAGTCTGTAACCCCTTCCGCCGCCCCTAAAAGAGCGGTACCAGCCCGTCCCCATGCGTATGGACTAATGAGTTCATCCGCAGAAGACGGCAAAATACTGAGACCTTCAAAAAATCCACTCTTGGCTGGGGTGGTCAGTGGGTTGGTTTTCTGCTTAACTGTCGGAAGTGTGACCTTCTTTCCCTTGCTCTCCGGCAAAGAGGAGGGAGCTGTGGTTTTACTGATACGTGGAGACGGGGCAGCGCTCTGTGATACACTCTGCTGCAAGGTGTTAAAAACCGTCTGCGTTGTCGGCCGCTTTTTCCCAAGCGGGTCAACATTGATTGCGCTCCCTGTTACCTTGGATTGCAGCTCTGACAGCTTCGCCATAAGGGCACCTCTAAATCAAGGACTGAATATTACCGAAACTGGGCCGGGAAGGGACTGTCGAAGTGGTTCCGCGCCGGAATTTGATCAGCCCGGTAGCAGGATCTTGATATGCTTCCACCTGTCCACTATCCACCATCTGCTCCAGGTAGGCCCTGCTGACCGGCCCATAGCCGAGCGCCGTCACGCTGGACATGTCGATTCCACTCCATTCTGAATTGTTCCCCTGCACCTGGCTGCCACCAACCGAACCTCCTGCGTTAGAGGTTGGGGCGGATACGTTCTCGACGGTGCCACTGCCGGTAGTTCCTCCAGTACCTCTCCCGGCATTTCCGCTCCGGCCTCCCGCGGCCGTGAGGGACGCCTGGAGCGAAAGCTGATTGATATACGCCTGTGCATCCGCCGCCGTAATGCCCATGGCGTCCAGCATCTCCTGAGAGGGCATAAGCCCCATCTCAAGAAAGGCGTTTCCGTACTGGGCCATCTGCTGGCGCTCGGCCAGAGCTGAACTGGCTGCATCCTGCTGCTGCTGATATTGGAGCTGCTGATTCTGGAGATCCATCTGATACTGCTGCATCAGAGCCTCCATGTTTGCCTGCTGGACACGCACCTTTTCCTGATACAAGGCCGCCGCCAGAGCGGCGTCGCCGTTGGCCTCCGCCTCCGCGATGGCGTTGTTGTACTCCACCTCGGCGTTCGCCATCTGCTGTTCCAGGTCTGCGTAGGTCTGCGCTTCCGCTGTGCTCAGTTCGTTCAGGTTATTCTGCAAGGCTACGTTGCGGGCTAGCTCGGCCTGGCCGCCCGCGCCGGAGTTCAAACCAGCCGCCGCCGCATACTCATTGAAGTTACGAGCTGCCAGCTCACTGGCCCCTGCCGCCTGGTTCCGGGCGTTCTGATACCGGGTGTCCACACCCTCCCCCGCCCGGTTGATTGCATTGACGTTCTGCTGGTAGGCGTTGTTAATCTGCGCCAAAGCGGCCCGCTTCTGCGCCGCATACATCTCCTCCAGATAGTTGGAATAGTCCTCAACTTGAGGAAGCTGCGGCGTTGTCAATCCACCCGCGCTGCCGCTCCAAGTACCTGTAACCGGGTCAAAGCTGACGTTCCCCCCGTTCTGGTTCAACAGGCCGGACAAATACTTGTTTTCCTCCTCCAGCCGCTTCTTTTCCTCGTCGCTGGCCCCCCACCAGGCATTTGAGTTTTGATTCATCTGGTCTTTAATCTGCTGCTGGATTCCGGTGTTTACTCCTACCCCGGAGGCGCTGTTCCCCTTTCCCGAGCTCCCCCCGCCTGAACTTCCTTTCCCGGAGGAAGAACTTCCCTTGGAGCCGCTGGAGCCACCCGTGGTTGTCCACTTGCCAGTACCGGGATTGAAGGTGGAGCTTCCTCCCGTCATGCTGTCAATCTGGCTTTGCAGGCGTTCGTTCTCCTTGTGCAGGCGGTCTTGCTCGGCCTTATTGGCTCCATGCCACGCCTGGGAGTTCTTGTTCATCTGGTCTTGCAAATCCTTGATGCTTGCCATTTCGTCCTCCTTTCCAGCTTGTTCAGCTCAATAGGTTTAAGCGCTCCAGTACGACGGCCAGCTCCTGCCGGGTCATATTATCGCGGGGACGGGTGCCGTCCAGTACGCCCTTGTCTTTGGCCTTTCCCCACGCTTCAGCGGCCCAACTGTCCGGGGTATCCTCTGCATTGTCCTCTCCCGGTTCGGCTTGCCACGCCACGCCCAGGAACTCACAGATGCCCTTTGCGGTGGCTTCGGCCAGCTTGTCCCGATACTTGGTATCTTTGAGATACTCCACGTCGGTCTTATTGGTATGGAAGCCGTACTCAATCAGGCAGGCGGGAGCGTCCGTCTTGGCGAGCACGGTATACATCTCATGCTTGATAGGTTCACTTCTCAGGGAAACCCCGGCGGCGTGGAAGGCGTTGACCAGCTTGGAGGCCAGCACATTGCGGGAGGCCGTCATGGGCCCGGCGCTGGTGTAGATCTCCAGCCCGGACGCGCTCGACCAGCCGCCCTCCACGGCCGCGTTGGTGTGGATGCTCACAAAGCAGTCCGGCTTTGCTTTGTTGCTGATGTTGGCCCGCTCCGTGAGGCTGGGGTAGTTGTCCGCTGTCTTGGTGAGCACCACGCCCACCCCCTGGGCCTCCAGCAACGGCTTGATGCGTTGGGCCATATCCAAGGTAAACTCCCACTCCTTGTATGTACCATCCGGGGAGCCGTTGACGTTGCCCGGCCCGTGTCCGGGGTCAAGGCATACAGTGTGCTTGTTCATAGGCTTGTCCTCCTGTTCCGGCGGTGCTTGGCCCGCCTGCTTGAGATACACGCAAATCCAGTTGTGCACCTTGCGGCTGGCGGTGATGCGCTCGCCACCAAAGTCACACTGGCTGGAGCCGCCCCCATCCAGCATGACGGCGGAGGACCAGCCCAGCCCGGCCAGCTCGTCCCTCAGAGTTTCCGGCGTGGCTGCGTCTCCGGTCCCATCGCCAGAGCAATAGAGGGCCAGACTGCCACCACGCAGGCCAATGGCGCTGCGCCCCCTCTTGCCTCCCTGGGCTGATCCGTAGGAGGGCTTATCCACCGGCTTACCGGAGGTAACGAGGGCGGTCACAGCGATAAAGTTGGCCGCTCCCCTGTACTCGGATGTCATGCGGATGTCCGGGCCCTTGTCCCAGGCGTAGCCCATCGGACGCCAGGGCGTGCCGGAGAGCATCGCCCCGCCCACCTTAAGCAGCGGGCAGGGGGTGCCGTCTGGGTTCCACATGCCGCCATTGAGCACGTAATGAGCCTTTGTTTCAGCCTTGACCTGAGAGAGCGTCTTGCGGCAGTTGGTGACTCTCAGCTCAATCCGCTCCACGGACGAGAGCGGGATGTATGTAATGAGCTTACTCATTTGATTCACATCCTTTTATCCAGCGATCCCGCTGTTGATTACTGTTCCGGGGCCAGTAGCCCGGCCAGCTTCTGGTACTCCTCCGGGGTGAGCCGGTCGGCGGCCAGGTAGACATCCATCTTGTCCTGGAGGCCGTCGGTGCGGCCCCGGTCAATAAGCAGCTTACAGAGATTAAATACCGTGTTCATGTCCTTCCCCTTCCTCAAACAGCATTGGTGGTGATTTCCAACATACAAAGCCGTTCCTCGTGCTCGGCCAGCATGTCCAGGGTGATGTCCTCTGCGGTGGGCGGCTGGGGCTCCGGCTCCGGCTCCGGGGGCCGCTCGGTGGGAGTGATGCCCACCAGTACCCCCTCCTCAATCTGGAGGTCACACCAGCCATAGGTCGCCCACACCGCGTCATGGAGGTGGGCGGGTACCTCTATGTAGCCATCCAGCCAGCAGGCGCGCCGGTGGCTCTGGCTCTGGATCGGGTGCTGTCCGGTTTCCAATGGGTTGATTTTGATAATTGTCATTTCATTTCACCTCATTTCCAAGTCAAATAATAATATTTCTGGCTGGCGACATTGGTGCGGCCGTTGTAATTGGCGCTAGTCCCGTCAAATACTTGGAATCCACCCTCTACAACGCTCACGACATTGCTATTGGACTCTGCGGCTGGATATCCATCAAGCGCCAGCCCTTCGGCGTAGTGACTTTGGTATCCCCGGCTAAGTATACCGTTTTTGCAAACCAATACTGCTTTGGGCGTAAAGCCTAATTGTATTGTTTGGCTGGGGGCACCATCGCCAATGTACGTTCCCGTTACGACGTTATCTGGCCTGTCCTTGCTCCAAACCTGGAGCACCCCGTCGAGCACGCCAGCGCCGTACACTCCGGGGCTGCTGATAACCTGCCCCTCCGTCACCCAGTCCGCCGCCACGGTGCCGGAGTAGATGACCTCGATGCTCTGTCCGGCTGTGCCGCTCTTGAGGGCGATGGCGTCCTGGCTCCCGTCCACAAAGCTGCCCGCAATCTGGTTGCCGGAGATGGTCAAAGTGGTAACGGTGCCATAGATAGAGTTTCCAGCATCAGCATAGGCGACTATCAAGTTATTGCCCGAGACCGCACATGCGCTGAGTGCTTTTGCAACGTTCTTGCAAAATTGGAATGCCTCTCCAGATTCAAGCGCATCTGCATTTCTTGAAACAACAATTGCAGGACTTCCATAAATGCTGTTTCCTGGAGGAATCAGACAGACATACTTTTCGCCTACTTGAGATATGCTAATCGGATTTTCTGCATTTCCGCTCCCTCGATTCCAAATGGTCTTTTTCTCATTTGGGAGGGAAATCACATTGTTTGATACTTTTAAAAGGCGAACATGTTGATTCGAAACATCAGGCGTCGTGTATGTAGTTTTGAAAAATACTATTGCGTCCGAGCCGCTTACACATACATCAGGAACCAAAATTCGGGAATCCTCAAATGTTACCACCTCGCCCCACGTCACCGCATCGGAGCCGTTGATGGCAGCAATAACAGCCTTGCCTTTGGAGCCGTCGTTGTCGTCCGCGAAACAGATACATACACGTTCCTCGCTTATAGCTGCCGCGGAAATATAACTTTGGGACTCCCCTGTAACATCTCTTGTATATACACTCCCGAGGCTGGAGGAAGACAGCGTATACACACGTACTCTCAGTTTGCTTGAGCCAGCGATGATAGCTTTGTAGACAACCGCTACCCGGCCATTGGGGAGCGTAGCGAATGCATAGTAGCTGTTAAAGGCAGAATCTACTCCAAAACTACCTTTAAAAGAAATGCTTTTGCCTGAAACCGTACCAACATTTACATGTAGCGAACGGTCTTTTAAATACCCTACCAAAAATTGCGTATCACTCAGGCGGGCGGCCATAATATTGGAAGCATTGACATTTTCTATGACTTGCCTATTCGTTTGTCCAACCACTGTTCCAGTATCATCAATCAAATGGACGCAAGGCCAATATGTTGAACCATTTTGATAAAGGTAACACACAACATTTAGATTGTCTGAAAGGCGAAGAACAGAAGTACCAAGAGTAGCCGCCCCGTTATCAAACACCGTCTTCACATTTTCCACCGGCATTGCGCTCTTCTGCACTTTCCCTTCCACCACATCCACCACGTCGCCCGCTTGGATGCTCTGGCCGGAGGCGACCGGGTAGCTGCGTATCACATTCCGTCCAATCACAGGCCCTGCAACGCTGCTACCATCCGGCATAAATACCGCTTCGGCCAGCGTCTGCGGGAAGATGTCGCACTCCTTACCCTGCATCCGCTCCACCCGGTACGGGTCAACAGGCAGCGCCAGGGGCGTCTTGGTGTATGTCCAGTTCCGGGTCTGATTCACCGCGCCGCTGGCCGCCTGCACGCTGGCCTTGATGGTGATCGCCCCTGCACCGGGGTCGAGCATGGACACGGGTATGGTGATCAGTTGGCCGCTGGTAGGTGTTAGCGTGCGCTCATGGCCGTTGATTATCTCTGTCACTGTGATGGGGCTGTCCGTATCGCTGGTTACAGAATACGTCACTGGTGCCTTGGCGGTGCCAAGATTACCGTCAGTGCCGGAGATAACGAGGGAGGATACAGGGACAATACTCACCACATTGGACACAGTGAGGCCGCCGTATACACCGGAGATACCGGCGGAGATACGATATTGCACGCTTGTCCAACCGGATTGCACCGTGTCGGTATAGGTCAGGCCGTCTCCTGCGTAAACCTGCGTCCAGCCTCCGGAATCCACCCTGCGCTCCAGTTTGTAGCTTTCCGCGCTGTCTGCGGCCTCCCAGGAAATATCGACCGCATGGCCAATCATGGCGGCACCTGGAACTGTGATGGACGGCACACCGGGAACTGCATACTTAAATACATAATAGTAGTTTCCACTAATTCCGTCTTTTGGATAGGTATTTTCGGATTCACTGGTCACATCTTCAATGTACACGCCCTTCTCTTTTATGGTCTTGACACCATAATAGACTGGATAGAAGATTTTCCCAGAGAGTGTATCAGGTATTCTATACGCCAAATTACCAGAGCTCGAAATCCAGCCTGCTGTTTTGTTAATTCCGTACGCTTCTTCCGCGTAATACACACCGTCTCCGGCCATGGCTCCATCAATGGCATATGGGTATTGAGCTGCGTCATTCTCCCTACTCATTTCAAGTGCGTTATTGAGGGTATATTTCCCACTCACAGCGCTAAAGGAATAGCTCTTACCAACCCAAAAATTATTGATATCCCCTTGTTTAGGGGCATGCGCAGAGTGATCTTCCTCATATTTGACATTCAAGTTGTATTTTCCCCAGACATAGACCTGTGCCATTACCCCTCACCTCCTGTTCCTGTATAATCCGCCAGAATCAGGCCATAGAGCGTATTTGCCTTCCGGGAGGCCGGAGGCACCGCCTCCTCCACCTCATAGACTCCGCCGATATCAGGGAGCTGCTCACCTGGCACCTTGCCATCGGGCCCCAGCGTCGCCACCCCATTGGGCGCGCCCTTCTCGGAGGACTTGACGTACCCGGACAGGTCGATGCCCGCCATCGCCTCCTCCAGCTCCTCGTGGGTTACCCAGACGCCCGCCGGATACTCCAGCGAGACCTCCACCTCTCCGGTGACGCCGATGGCCACGGGGAAGCGGTGTACGTCCAGGCCCTCGGCGATGGGCGGCACCGGCTGGGCCCGGTCGCCCAGGGCGGCGTAGTAGAGCAGGGTGGGCGCGTCGTCCCCCGCCCTGGCCATGACGCCGAACTCGGAGAGCGTGAAGCCCTCCTCCAGCCCGCCACCCATGTCGTTGCGGTACTCCACCAGCATGGAGATCTGCCCGCCGGCCACCGCGGGCGTGGTGCTGGTGGCCTTGGCCACCGGATTGAGCAGGGCGGTGAGGGCCTTGGCGGCCCCGGCGCTCTCCACCGCGCCCTTGCCCACCCACACCTCGGTGAGCGTCAGCCCCTCCCCCGCCGACGCCCGGGCCAGCAGGCCCTCGCCGGCGGTGGTAATGATAAATCCGTACATGCTATTCCTCCTCCATGGGCGGCAGCGTGACCGTCCGAATGCTCCAGAGCCCGCCGCTCACCCGCAGGGCGGCCAGGAGCTGGGCCAGTTCGTAGGTGAACCAGTAATCCAGGTGCGCAGGCTTAATCTCGTTGACAGCGGCCTCAATCCCGCCCACATCCGACGGCACGGAGGCCAGGTCGGACAAAACAATTTCGAATTGATACTCCGCCGGGTGCTCGATGACTGAAATCTGGGACGGCTCGAAGCCAAAGGAGGCCACCACGCTGCGCAGCATCTCCGCCGTGGTGGCGCCCTGGCCCCGGAGCTTGGCCTTGATGCGGCCCCTCCGGTAGCTGTAGGGCCGGGTGCGGTCAACGGGCAGCCCCGCCCACTGCTCCCACAGGTCCAGCCCCCAGGTGGCGGTGTCAATCCAGAGCTGGGCCAATGTGTCCGACTCGGACACGCGCAGCGCCTCGGCCTGTTCCCCCAGCACCCGCTCCAGCTCGGACACCTGCGGGCTGTCCTGGTAGTAGCGCGGCAGGCGGAACACCAGATTGCTCATGTCACGCTCACCTCCCCCAGCACGGGGATCTCCCCGGCCTGGATGGTCACGTCGGCGGTGCCGCCGTTGACGGTGAGGGAGGCGAAGTTCTCCACGCCGTCCACATTGAGCAGCAGGGCCAGCACCCGGTTATAGAGCAGCGTGTAGGGCTGGTCGTCGGCGGGCTTGTAGTACACCGTGCCGTACTTGCCCTCAATGAGGGTGTGCAGATAGCCCGCCAGTGCCGCCCGGAAGGCGTCCTGGACGGCTCCAGCCCCGGCTCCTCCGGTGAGGGAGACCTGGGCGGCCACTGTCACCTCCCGCTCCGTGGCCGCCGCCACCGTCACCGCCGCGCCGACGGGCCGCTCCTCCCCGATGTGGGCCTCCACGGCCTCCACAATCTCCTCCGAGGGGGCCCGGCCGTTGCTGTCCACCAGCGTGACGCCCACCGTCCCCGGCCCGCCGGGCAGCTCCACCACCTTGGCGCTGCCCACCCCGGCCACCTCCAGGGCCCACTGCCGGTACTGGTAGCCGTTGCCGCTGGTGGGGGGCCGCTGCACCCGCTCCCGGATGCGGGAGAGCAGGGCGGCGTCGCTCTCGGCGTCCGTGCCGCCGACCGCCGCCTCGCTGTGGTACGAGGTCAGGCCCGTGAGGTTGACGTACATCCGGTCGATGGCCCCGGCCTCCACGTTGTAGGCGCTGCCCGCCTCCGCGGCCTCCAGGCGGCCCCGGCCCGTCCCCTCCGGCCCCAGCGCCACCGCGGCCATCAGGGCGTAGGACAGCCCTCCGGCCGTCAAAAACGCGGTGCCCTTGGGGATCACCAGCCCCGGCGCGCCGTTGAAGGTGATGTCGCAGTAAGCCCTTGTCCCCTCCCGGCGGGTGATGCTGTAATACTGCCCGCCCACCAGGTCGATGTAGCCCCCGGAGCTCTCGTCCACAAACAGCATGGAGGGCACCCCCTCCAGGGCCCGGTACGCCTCGCTGAGCTGCTCGGCCACCGGCCCGGCTACGCCGTCGGCGAAGCCGCCCGCCATGGCGCTCAGCCCCTGGCTCTGCCGGATGGCCGCCAGGATCTCCGCCTTGATGGCCTCCGGCGTCTTGTCCTCATACATGTATACTCGCCTCCCCGTATACCGTGGTCAGGCTCACCCGCATCCGCAGAGTGGAGCCGTCGAAATCCACCACCTCGGCCGCGGCCCCGGTGATGTAGGGGCAGACGGTCAGCGCCTCCCGCACATACCGTACCGCCTCGCTCAGCCGGGTGTCCGCCCGGTAGGGCTGGCCCACCAGGCTCTCCAGCTCGCACCCGTAGTCCCAGGAGAAGGGGCTCCAGCGGTACCGCTCCGTGTGCAGCGCCCGCCAGGCCCAGCCCTTGACGGCCTCCAGCCCGGATACCATGACCGGCTCCCCGCCGGAGAAGCGCGGCACGCCCTTGTCGTAGTCCATGGCCACATCCCGGTAGAGGGGCAGCGCCTGGGCCGTCCCCTCCGGAGCGGCCGTCTGGAAGATCGGAAAGAGCTGCCTCATGAAAACACCGCCTTTTGGAGAATGTAGTAGTCCTGTCCGTCCGCTGTCACCAGCACCAGCAGCCGGTCGCCCGCCCGCAGGAGCCGCCCGCTGCCGTCGTCCTCCTCCCAGGCGTAGTCCAGCCCGGGCGGCACGTGGAGCTCGGTCTGGTCCAGCGTCAGGCCGTTGCACACCACCCGCAGCACGCCATGCCCGGCCTGCTGCACCTGGCCAAAGAGCCAACCGCCGGCGGCCTGGCCCCGCTCCGCCGGCCGGAGCAGCTCCGTCAGCCCCGCATATACGTCGTCCATAGCTCCTCCTCTCCGGCACAAAAAACGCCCCGCCTTGCCAGTTGACAAAGCGGGGCGGGGTGGTATAATAACATTAGATGGGCGCTGTTGTATGACGGTTAGCCCGAACCTAACAGCTTAACCTAAGTTAGCCGCTCGGGGGCCATCCGGGCGGCTAACACGCATTTGGGCCTATGTAGACCAGCAGCCAGAGGACTGCCAGGAATACAACCACGCAGCGCAGGGCTCTCGCCCAGCGTCCGTCTCCCATCCGCATCACCTCCCCTCTCAGGGAAGTGGCTAACCGCCATTGATACAACAGCGCCGCGATCATTGTACCACAAGCGCCGCGATTTGTCACGCCCCACGAAACCCGCTTTGCTGGGCTTCCGCGGGGGCCCCAATATCGCCGCCCCTACGGGGGCGGCTTTTTTTATAGCTCCTGCCCCGCCTCCACCTCATTGGTGAGACTGCGGAAATTGAGGGACAGGCGGCAGAAATACTGCCCGTTTTTCCAGGTGTGGGTGTCGCTGTCAATCCAGCACAGCCCGGTCACGCCGGTGGTGTTGGCCCGCAGCAGCACCGCGCTGCCGGAGATCAGCTCCGGGTCGCCCAGGCACTCCACGGTCATGGTCTGCTGGAGGCCGTTGTCCTCCAGGTACGCCTGGGCCTCCGCTCTGGCGTCCTCGCCGTCCCGCTGGGTGAGGATGTGCTGGAACTGCCCGTACAGGGCGGCGCTCTCCGCGTCGGACACGGTGCGCACCCGCGCGCCCGTCTGGCTGTAGATCTCCACCGTGTTCCGCAGCTCGGAGATGTCCTCCGTCACCCGCAGGCTCTGGAGGTTCCGCCCCGGCGCAAGCTCCAGGACGGCGGCCTCCGGCTTTTCCACCACCTCCAGCTCCCCCAGGCCGTTGAAGCGGGAGAGGTAGCGCCGCCCGTTCTGCCGGGCGGCCAGGGTGTAGAGCCCGTCCACAATCTTGTCCAGGTCCCACCCCGGATATTTGCGGCTGACCCGTACCCCGGTGACGGCCAGGTCGGCCACCGGAATCCCAAAATCCCCGCAGAGGGCCCGCACGGCTTCCTCGGGGGCCGCGCCCCGGAAGGTGTACCAGCCCTCGTTGTTGGCCAGGAAGCGCCCCCGGTCCAGGGCGGTCAGGGCGGTGGTCACCCCCTCGGTGGCTTTTTCCCGGGTGACGAGGTCTCCCCGGAACCGGGTGCGGCCGCCGCACCAGAGCCGCAGCTCATTGCCCAGCTCGCAGGGCAGCTCGGGCAGGCTCCCGTCGTTGGGCGTGGCCATGACGGCCTCCACGGAGCGGGACACCCGCTTGATGCTGCCCGACCAGGTGAGGGTGCTCACCCGCTCCGTCACGTCCCAGGTCTCCCCCTGGGGGCTGACGATCACCACCTGGTACTCTGCCATAGGCCACCTCCCGACGCGATTTTATCCAGCTCCAGATCCGCCAGGCTCTTCACCGTGTTCTCCGGCACCCAGGGCACAAGGCGCGCCGTTCCGCTCTCCTCTTCTTTCACCTCCCGCACCTTGGTGGCGGCCGCGATCTTCGCCGACGGCGGCCTGGCCGCGGCCGCCGGGAGCTGGGCCAGCGGCGGGATGGTGAGCACCTGACCGGGGCGGATCAGGTTGGCGTTGGCGATGCCGTTGGCGGCGGCCAGCCGCCAGGCCAGGGAGCCGTCCCCATAGTACCGGCGGCAGATGCCCCACAGGGTGTCACCGCTGGCCACCGTGCAGGTCTTGGCCGTGGCCGTGCCGGTGGCGCTGTCCCGGCTGGCCGCCGTCCCCGCGCCGGAGGCGGACGGCTCCGCGGGCAGCACCGGCGTCTCCGGCCGGGTGTACTGGCGCAGGGTGATGTCGGCGTACAGGTCGTTGGTGCCGTCCTGCTCCCGGTAGGTCACCCCCTCCAGCAGCACCGCGGCGTTGACCGGCGTGCCGCTGACCATCCAGCGCACCACCGTCCCCTTGTCCACCCACCGCTCCAGCTGCTCCAGGTAGAGCCAGGGGTTGGTGCCCGCCCCCGGCGACAAAAACGGGTACGCCTGGGCGGGCAGGAGGCAGTCGTGCAGGGTGGTGCTCCCCATCCTTTTCCCGCCAAAGAAGTTGAGATCCCCCAGTTGGTCCACCGTCACCGTCTCGATGGCGGCCTCATGGGCCCACTGGTAGCCGGCCGGGGTCACCGGGAGTACCAGCTCCACGCCGGCGGCCTCCTCCAGGAAGGTAATCAGCCGCAGCACTACCGCACCCCTCCCATCTGTGCCAGCCGGAGCCTCCAGTAGAGCGCCTCCGCAATGGCGTCGATGTCGCTCTCCTGGCGCACCTCGAAGGTATTTCCGGTGATGGTCACCTGCGCCCCGCCGCCCTGGTCGGCCTGCCGGGCCTCCCGGGCAGTGAGCACCCGCTCCCCCTCGTGGAGCAGGGCGGCGTACCCGTCGTAGGGCACCCGCTCCAGCCCGGCGGCGTGCGAACGCCATACGCCGTCCTCGTCGTAGTAGCCGCCCCGCCGCCAGTTGCCGTACCGCCGCTCCTCCACGGACAGTCCGGTGGTAGTCTCCGACCCGGTCCCCACCAGTGCCGATGCCATTCCCGCCGCCAGACCCTTGCTGTACTCCTGGCTCTTGCGGTATCCGGCGTCCCAATACGCCTGATTGGAGCTGGCGTCGTCCCGGATTGCTGCCGCCAGGGCCAGCTCCGACTCCAGCGCCAGTTGTGCCCCCTCTGATGCGTTGTACTCGTTCATGCCCTGCACCTTGGCCTGCATGATCAGCCGTCCCATCTCGGCGGCGTCTCCCTCAGCCTGGGCCTGCTGGTACTCGTCGGTTTCCATCATGGTCTCCACGGCCTCCCGCTGGTACTGCTCCTTCGTGTTCTCCAGCTCGGCCTGCCAGGCGCCGATGGCCCGGTTGGCCTCGTCCATGACGCCGCTGTTCAGCCAGTCCATCTGAGCCTGGATGCCCTCTTTCCGCTTCTCATTGTAGCCCTCGCCGTAGGCCGCCTCCGCGTTGGCCTCCGCGTCGGCCAGGTTGTCCACCATGCCTTCATAGGTGCCCGCCATCTGCTCCGACAGGCCGCCGTACTGCTCCTGCATGTAGGAGAGGATCTCTTCCACGGCCTCGGAGCCCCTGATCTCCCCGCGGGTCACCTTCTCCGCCACCGCGGCGGCGTTGCCCCACTTGCTCAGGGCCTCGTACACGTCGATGCCCCGCTCGGAGAAGTAGTTGAGGTATTCCTGGGTGGTCTTGTCCGTCAGCTTCATGCGGCTCAGGCCCGCGATGAGCACCGCGTTGTCGCTCTCGTTGAGGGAGAGGGCGGCGGACGCATCCGACAGGGTGGTGAGGATGTCCAGGGACTTGTCCTCCCCGAAGGGCTTGACCAGGCTCTTGGCGTACCCCGTGATCTCGTCGTAGGTGTAGTTGGTCATGGCGGCCATGTCCTGCACGTCGGCCAGGAAGGCCGCCGCTTCCTCCTCCGAGCCCAGCAGGGTGGTAAAGGCCATCTGCTTTTGTTCCCGCCCGCCCGCAATGGAGGAACCGGAGGTGACGGCCTCCTTCTGGGCGGAGAGCTGCCCCTCCGCCGCCTCTTGCACGTAGTTTTTGAACGCCTGGTCCTTTGATTCAAAGATCTCCGCGCCGCCTGAGACCGCACCTGCCAGGGCCCCCACAACAGCGCCCACCGCGATTCCGGGCGCGCCCAATACCGCACCCATGGAGCCTCCGGAAACCGCCCCGGACAGGATCGAGGAGGCCATACGCGCCTCCGGCTCCCCGATCGCGCTGCTCAGGAAAGCATCCCCCACCTTCCCCAGCGCGTCGCTCCAAAGGCTTCCGACCCCGGCTGCCATCAGCCCCTTTGCCAGTCCGCCCAGTCCTGTGCCGCTCTTTTCGCCTCCCGCCCGGTTGTCGGCCTTGCTGATGGCGGAGGCCGCGTTCCGTGCCTGCTTGTATAGGTCTTGATAGGCGGCGCTGTTCTCCTTGATGGCGGCCTCGGTGTCGCTGAGCTCCCGCCGCAGCCTGGCCTGCTCGTCAATGGCGTCGTCCAGCGCGCCCTTGCTGGTCTCGTCCTTCAGCTTGCGGTAGCTCTTCTGGGCCTCCCTGACCTTTACATCCGTCTCGGCGATCGCCTTTTTCAGATTTGCGGAGTGGCCGACCAGCTCGGTCTGTGCCTTGTCATACGCCTTCAGGCTGGCCTCCAGCTCGTCCAGGCTTTTGTCAAACGCCCTGCTGCTCCCGGCAATGCTTTTCAGCGTTGGGCTCACCCGGTCGTACAGTGTCATGACAATGCCCACTTCTTCCGCCATATCCTCACCTCCTGTTGACTTTCCTGCCTGGTATGCTATAATCGAACTGCAAATAGAAAGGGGGAGGGCTTCCATGACGCCGGAGGAACGCCGCGCGCAGCTTGCAGCAGAGCTTGACACCCTTTTGGACGCCGTTGTATCCATTGGCCCCCACTCCCAGCGGGATGCCGACGCAGGCGCGCCGGAGGGCGCTTTCCTCGCCGAGCTGGAGCGCCAGTTGAACGAAAAGACCGCCGAGCTGGAGGCGCTCAACGCCCGCATGAATACCTTCTCCTACCGGTTCCGGGCGACCAGCCGCGGCCTGCTGTGGCTGGTCTGGCTGGCTGCGGCAGGCATGCTCGTATTCTCCTTCACCCTTGCCCCTTTCCTTGGCCCTGGATACCAGGCCGTCTTTCTGCCCCTCGCCCTGGCCTGTATCGCGTGGGCCGTGTGGGCCAGCATCCCGCCCAAGGTATAGCCCCTCCGCCGCCCCCTTCCGGGGGCGGCGTTTTCGTTTGTGTCCACGCCTCTCCGTGTCACACTCCGGGTTGGCTCCACGGCCGTAGGGGCCGATGCCCCAGGGCGGTCTCTCTTGCCCCCTTGGGGCAATTCACCTTCTGCCCACATCGGCCCGCGTTCCCGCTTTCTGTCATGCTCCGGGTTGGGCGCACGGCCGTAGGGGCGGCCCTTGTGGCCGCCCGCCGTTCTAGCCGGGTTCCCTCCCCTCTTCCACCTCATGGAGGGCGAACGCCAGAGTCAGATCCCGGCCTCCCTGGCCCATGCCGTAGTACATCTCCGGTGTCCAGTGATGCTTGTGGAACAGGTAGTAAACCAGCTCCAGCTCTGTGTCGCCGCCCTCCGTCAGGCGTTTTTTACTTCATCAATGGTGATGCGGCGGAACCCGCACAGCCGCTCCACCGCCCGGCTGAGATCCTCGATCTCGCCCGGCAGCAGCATGGCCTTCACCGTCTCGGCCGGGGTGGCTCCGCCGTACTTCTCCTTCAGCTCCTTCGCCTTCAGGTCGGGTTCCACACAGCCGGCCAGCAGGATATCCAGCATTGGGTCGCCCGCCACCGAATCCCGGATGCTTTTTACCTTTCCGTAGGGCAGCGCCCTCAGCTTGAATACCACGTCCGTGCCCAGCGCCTCGCTCAGCCGCTTGACGCGGTACTCTGCCGTGGGCAGCTCCTTCTGCACATTGGGCAGCTCCGGCCGAAGCAGAAGCGCCAACAAATCCGTCCTTTTCTCTTCCATGTCACTGCACCTCAATCTGATCCAGGTATTCGTAGTCGCTGAAGGTGAAGGGGGCGGTCACCGAGCCCACGGCGGCGGCCTGCCAGTCGGCCAGGGTCAGGTCGTCGAAGCTGACGTCGTAGAGTGCCACCCGCTCCGCGCCGTAGCTGTCCGGGTCCCGCAGCTTGGAGATCACCGTGAAGCGCCGGTCCACGCCGCGCTTGATGCCCTCCATCCTCTGGGCGAAGCCGGAGTCCACCTTGTGCATCGTCAGGCTCCCGGTGCCGCTGGCGTTCATGGCCTTGTGGGTGGTCATGAACCGGCCGCACAGGTTGACGGTCTCCTTGTTCAGCGCCACCTTGGCCTGACAGGCGGAGACCTCCGCCACCTTCTCCCCGTCGATCCACAGCTCGCCCCAGGTGCCCGAAATGACCCGCCTGGCGCTGTCAATGGTTCTTGCCATAGAAATCCGTCCTTTCTGTCCTTTATCCGGCCGTCTGCCGGTTCGGTTCCCTGTCTGCCTGTTTGAAATATCCGGTCAGATACCACTCCTCGGCCCGTCTGGCTTCCTCCTCCGTCATTTCCGGGGGCAGCGGGATGCTGCCCCCGCCTGGGAAACTCCAAAGCCCGCTCTCCGGCTTCCCTTCCAACAGCAGGCGGAAGGTCTCCCGCCCCCGCGGCGTCACCAGCGTCTGCACGCCTCCCTTTCCCGTTTCCCGGTCAAACCATTCCTTTACCTCGAAGCATTCGTTGTTGGGCCGCGTGGCATAGGGTAGCAGTTTCCCGCTCTTCCCCCGGAACAGGTACCGGTTTTCCAGCAGCCAGCGGATGAATGCCTTTTCCCCCACGCTCAACAGCTTTGCCGTCTCCCGCAGGCTCAGAAGCAGGTTCCGCTCCACCAGCTCGTTGAAGTAGTCGATTTTGGGCTGCTGAACCGCCAGCTCCCTGGCCAGGAGGGCCCGGTCCCGCTCCGCCACCCTGCGCCCCTCCTGCTCCTCCTTCAGCCGCTGGGCCAGCCGCAGCAGGAAGTCCGGGCTTAAAAGCGCCTGTTCCAGTGTGTGGGGCGTCATGTACGCCCCGTGCTTCCGGACAGCGGGCAGCACCTCTGCCGTCACCCACCGCCGGAACTTCTTCGCCCCCGGCAGCTTGCTGGACAGCACCAGGGAATACAGGCCGCTCTCGTTGATGATGGTCATTTCCTGAACCCCTCCAAGGGTGTCACATTTCGTTACCCCCTTGTCCTCTTCGTCTACATGGTCGGCCAATGCCTTACGCGGATTGCTGTACCCCAGCGCCTGGGCCACATCCTTGCCCACCAGCCAGGGCTCCCCGTCGAGTTCGACGGTGCGCACCGTCCCAAACTCCTGGTTCTCAAAAATCTGCATTTCCTTCATAATCTCCGGCCTCCTCCGCCGGCTTCCGTGGGTTATGTGTCCTCGCCTGCTTCTGTCCTCTGATGTATAAGCATTCGCACCAGCTCGCCCTGCTCCTTCTCCATGTCACAGACCTCATGAAGAATCACACCGAGCATGGTCTGGACATCCAGCGCATGAGACCGGATAAGCTCACGGTAAGGGCCGAACATCCCTTTCTCCCGGATGAAAAATCCCAACTGGGTGTCCACCGCGTCCACGAGAACCCGCAGCGTATCAAACCCGGCCCGCACGTCCTCCGCTTTCCCTTTCGCCGAATCCACCATGATAAAAACCTCCTGTTGCTTTTCCGTTGCCTGCCGTGCTATAATAGCCCCGGAGACGAGTTTTGGGGTGGGGCCGGGTCTCCCCGGCCCCCGGCCGTTACTTCGGCCAGACGCTTAACAGCGCCTCATGCAGTGTGGAGAAGGACTTTCCGCCGCAACTCCACGTCCCGTTCTGGAACCGCATGACCTCGCCTCCTTCTGCCGCCCGTTGCGCCGGGCGGCTTTTATTTGTCTCGGGGTTGTCCCCCTTGACTGTTTTAATTTTACACGATTATTCGTGCTTTTTCTATTGACGATTTACACGAAAATCAGTGTTTTATTTTATCTATTTTACACTTGTAATCGTGTATTTCAAGTAGTATAATGGACAACATGAGAAGGGAGGGACGATCGATGCCGATTCGGTACACAAAAGAAATTCTTCCTTTGCTAAAAGCCGCTGGGTACAACACAACACGGTTAAGGCGTGAAAGAATACTTTCAGAAAGCACGATACAAGCATTAAGAGATGGCAAAGTTGTATCTACTGATAACCTTTCACGTATTTGTGCTATGCTCCATTGCCAGCCAGGCGACATTTTGGAGTACACAGAAGATGATGCCGGATAAAGGTGATAAGATGGCAAGCACGGAAGCACAAAAGCGGGCAGTAAAAAAAGCACAGGCAAAGTGTGATGCAATTATGCTGCGGCCCCCAAAAGAGGAGGGCGCGGCGATCCGCGCCGCTGCCTTTGCTGCTGGGCAAAGTACTCAGCAGTATGTCTTACAGGCGGCTCGGGAGCGCATGGAGCGGGAGGCCGGGGAGTAATCCCCGGCTTTTTCGCGCTCCGGGTGATGCTACAGGTTGTCCACGGAGAGCTGGAAGTCCTCCATGGCGTCGACGAAGCGGCCGCCCACCCGGACAAAGACCCAGCTCCCGGTCTGATACTCCCTGATTTCCTGCGCGGTCATATCCGCCGTCTCAATGCCCTGGGAGCGCATCCACTTTTCTTGAGCCTCCACGTCGATCTCCGCCCAGCTCTCCCCGGAGGAGAGCACCCCCTGGCCCTCCAGCTCGGCCAGGAAGGTCTGGATGGCGGTCACCAGGACGCACTTGTTGTCGTAGGTGTTGGCGTACCGGCCCACATACTGGTCCTGGATGGTGATGCGCAGATAGTAGGTGAGGAGATCCATCCCCTCCACGATCTTGATCTTGCTCCAGTCCGCCTTCCCCGTGGCGGGGATGGTGGTCAGGGAGTTGACGCCCCGGGCGATCTTGGCCTTGACGCCGTCGTGGATCAGGATTAGCTTGCCCGCTTTGATGGCCGCCTCCTGTTCCTGTGTGGAGCGGGGCGTCACGGCGGTCAGCTCCGTCAGGGGGGCGTAGGTGGCCGACATGCCCGCGGGGATGCCCGCCAGCACACCCGCGATCCGGCTGGCGTACTGCCCCGCGGTGTAGGTGATCTCCCCCTCCGCAATGGACCCGTCGGTCTCGGCGAAGTCGATGATCCCCATGTCGTCCGGGGCCTTGGCGGCGTTGGGCTCCACCAGCTTCTCGGTGAAGTAGGCCGCCCTCCGGTCCTTCACCCACTTCTCCAGCGCCGTCAGCTCGGCGGCCGTCGCGTCGGGCGGCCCGGCCAGGTAGTCCAGCGTCAGCCCCTCAATGCTCTTGAGGCCCGCCTCCAGGGCGGTGGTGTCCTCCGTGCCCGTGGCGATGACCACCGCCACCACCTTGCTGGGGCCGCCCCGGTCGCTGCCGGTGAACGCCCTCCTGATGTAATTCTGGTTTTCCTGGCCCAGCTCAGCGGGGATCAGCGCCGCGCTGGAAAGCTGGTGGACGCCCTGGGCCTTGGCGTCCCGTACAAATACGCCCACATAGCCCTTCTTGCTCCGGTTGGCCGCCTGCTGGGCGGCCGCCTGGAAGGTAATCGTCAGGCTGGGCAGCCCGATTGTCGTCGCCATCGTATCATCCTCTCTTGCGTCAAAGCGCAGTTCGTTCGATTGCAAAGTGCTCCATCTTTGGGGTGTCCGCCGCCTCCGGGTCCTGACAGCCCGGCCGGGCATCCATCCACTGGAATACGGCGCTCACCTCGGCAAAGTCCGGGTTCCCAAGTCCACGGTTTGCCTGCACCGTCAGGGCCCGGTCCTCCACCTGGAAAAAACCTTGGGCAAACAGGCCCATCACTGTGTCCTGCCGCTGGTTCAGCGCCTTCCGGCTGCTGTCATGGTAGGCGTCCGCCTCCACATAGCAGGTGACCAGAAGGGTCACGCTGCGGCGTACCAGTCCGATGTTGACATCGGATTGCTCCGCCTTCTGGCACTCCAGGGTAAAGGAGGGCCGCCGGAAGTCCTTGGGAAGCTCGTCATAGTAGACCGGCTCTCCCGGATAGAGGCGCTTCAGCGCCGCCTCCACGGCGTTCATCAGCGTATTGGTTGTAAGCATCTCAATAGTCCACCTCATCCGCAATCCGGCTCAGCACCCGGTCCGCCGCTTTCAGCGCGAGCTCCAGCGCCTTCGCCTTTGTCCAGCTATAGAATTGCCGGCCCTTGACATATCCGGCGGCTGAGGCCCGCGTGACTCCGGCCCGCCCCGCCTGGTTCCACGACCGGCTGCTTCCGGCCGCCGGCCTGCGGGTGCCGTGCCCCCGCTCCAGCCACCGGGTGACCTGCTTTTTGGACACGGGCTTTCCCTTCCAGGTATGCTGCGTTTCCTCCACCCTGGGCTGGGCCGTCCCTTTTCCGGGAGAGAGGGCCGCATAGCCGCCCTTGCTGCCCACCCGCAACTCCTGCCAGGTGCGCACGGTGCCCTTGGCCCCATCGGCCAGCTCCGCCGCGCCGATTTGCGCGTTGAGCTCCCTCTGGACGGCCGCGCCGGCCTCTTCCACTGCCTGCCGCCGTGCGTCCGGCACTGCCTGGAGGAGCTCCTCCCAAAAGCGGTTGAACCGCTCCAGCCGCGCCCGGTCCATACGCGCCGTGCTGCTCACAGGTCCACCGTCCTTCCGATCTCATACTCGTTTTTAAATTCATCCAGCTCGTGGGGCGCCAGGATCTCCCACAGCGCCCCACGAGCCTCTACGAGCCCGCCGGGCGGGAGGGTGACGGCCTTGGGCGTCACCAGAACCAGCCCCAGCTCGTTGACTGACATGGGCCACTCCTGGCCGTGCCGGACATACTTCTCGGTGAGCACCCCCGGAAAGGTCTGTACCACCGCCTCCCGCTCCGCCATCTGCCGCACCGTGTCCACCTTGACCACCGCCGCGTCCACCTCCAGGTGGTTGCGGCCCATGGGCACGATGGAGGTCAAAAACAGGTGGGTATCGCCCCAGCGGAGGGCGTGGTGGAGGGTGAGGGGCTGCCGCCGCACGATCACGGCGGCGTCCCTGGCCCCGATGCCCACCTTGGAAAACAGGTTGGTTTTCGGCTGTAACGTGATGGAGGCCCAGGTCCGCCGGGCGGGCACCCACTCCCATACGCCGGGCGCGGTCTCCCGCAGCTCCAGCACCTGAACCGGCTGATTCAGCTTCCCGGCATCGATGTAATCTGCCATTGCCTCACACCTCCCCAGCCCCGGATGTGTCCAACTTGGACACATCCGGCTCCGTCAGCTTGAGCTGGGTGAGCAGGCGCCGGAAGGCCGGGTTGTCATTGACAATCGTGCCGGTTATCGTGGCCTCCCGCAAGTCGAAGTCCCGCAACACCATGAAGTTGACGCACAGGTCGTACTGGGCCCGGCGGGGGGTGCCCTCCTCCGGCTCAGACACCCCCGCCTGCTCCAGGTAGCCCACCGCCGCGTCGTACAGCCCCTCCAGGGTGAGCAGCTCCTCCGCGGTTGGCTCCTCGATGCGGCAGTAGGCCAGCAGGCTGGCCCGCCGCGCCTCACTCAGCGCCATAGGTTAGCCCCCCGCCTCAGCGATCGTGGCCTTGAAGGCCGCCGCCTTGTCCATAGCCACCGCATCCAGGCGGCACAGGCCGCGGATCTCGTAGCTGTCAGTGGCCCAGGCGTCGCCGCCCACGTCGGTGGCCGCCACTTCAATGCCCTTCCGGACAAACAGGGTGCCCAGGGCCTTGAAGCTACCCACATAGATGGGGTGCTTGGTGTCCTCGTCGGGAATCAGGTCGTTGTCGCCGTAAACCACCCGGCGCCCGCTCAGGCGGTACACATTGGGGTCCGCGGGGTTGGGCACCAGCAGAGACCGCCCGTTCTTATCCTCCCAACTGTCCATCTCGGCATAGCCGTTCTGGTTGGTCAACAGGGTGGCCACCATACTGTGGGCCGTGTTAAGTTTGGTAATCATGGCCATGCGCAGCTCCTTGGCCTCCTTGCCTGCCGTGAGGGGTACTTCGGTCTCCAGCCCCTTTAGCAGTTCCAGCAGCAGGGTGTTCTTGGTCAGGATGTACTTGGGCCCGAACCAGCCGGCCAGATAGCGGAGCAGGCCGGCGGTATTGTCGCTGAGCAGCTCGGAGGAGACGGGCAGCCGGTCTCCATACTTATCCACCGTATAGGTGACCTTGGAGAACTTGGGCTGGTCGTCCTTGCCGATGGTGCCCATCTCCGCAATCTTGGGCAGAGGCTTGCGCTTGCCCTGCTCCACGGCCCGCCAGCCGCTCAGGCTGCGTACATTTTCCACCGCGAAGAACTGGCTCAGATCCACATACTCCTTCTCGTATTCGTGGATCATGTTGTCAAAGTCCTGGGGTACCAGGAAGCCGCCGTCCGCCCCTTCAGGGGAGCCGCCGGTCTCAGTCAAAGCCTTGGCCAGGGGTTCGTAGCCCTCCATACCCCATACCTTGTTGACCTTTACCCCATTGCGCAGGGCCTTGGCGAAAGCAGTGGCATACTCGTTGCTCCGGCGGATCTCGTCGATGGCCGCGCCCTTGGCCTTCTCTTCATTCTTGGCCTGGAATGCCTTGCTGCGCAGCTTCATGCCCTCGTCGTCCTCGGCAAAGCGGCCCTCCTCGGCCAGCTGGGCTTCAGCGGCGTCCAGCTCCTGGTTCATCTTGGACACTTCGCCCATCAGGGCCTTGTGGCCGTCAAAGTCCTTCTTGGCCAGCAGGGCCTCGCCCTCCTTCAGCTTCCCGGCCCGCTTGGCCTTCAGCTCCAGATATTCCTGATACGTCATAGCTCTGTTCCTCCATATCTCATGTTTTCCTGTTCCTGTCTGGCTGCCGCCAGTTGAAACACCTCGTCATCCCCGGCATCCTCGGGGGACTCCTGGCCGCCGTACCGCTTGCTTTTCACGATACCGGCGCCCGGCTGGGCTGGGACGGGCAGGAGGGACACCTCATAGGCGTCCTTTGCCCCATCCAATTCCATCACGCACAACCTGCCGTCATACTCCCGGCCTGGCCAGTGCTGGCAACATGCCTGTACCTGGTCGGCTCCGCAGATGGAGCAGAGCGCCCGCTCCACCGCACAGCCCACACTGCACTCCCGCAGGATGCCGCTCTCAATGGCGGTGATGGTGGACGCCGTCTGCTCTGTCCGGGGCATATAGCACCGCAGGACCAGCCGGTGGACGCTCTCCGCTTCCTCCACGCCGGCGGCGTAGATCCGGGCGGTCTGGGTACCGGCGGACCACTTGTGGTCCATCAGCACCGGCCGCCCCACAAACAGGGGAGCCAGGCCCTCCAGGGCCGCCAGGGTAAACCGCTCATTATCCCGGTCCACCTGGTCATCACAAGCCGCCAGCCGGAAGGTGAACACCTCATCCGCCGCCAGCTCCCTCAGACTCTGCTTATTGATGAGGGCCAACTCCTCCGGCCCTACCGCCTGCTGCTGTACCACAGCGGCCTTCAGGATCTCATTCATTCGGCTTCTCTCCTTCCTATGCCGGTGGGGTTCCTTGTCCACCTGGTTTTTCTTCCAGCGGCGGCTCCCCCGGGATACCACCCGCTGTCTTTCCCAGTGCGCGGATGATACTCAGGATGCGCCACAGTTCCAGGGGAACATAGTTCAAGCTGGAGTAGTATTCCTGGCCACCAGGGATAGCCGGAAGGTCGTCCAGCGCCCGGATCTCGTCCGAGCAGTAGGCACCAACCTCCCGCATGGCCTTGAGCCAAGCCGCCTGTGCAGTGGTATCACCCCGCAGGAATACCTTCATCTCCCGTTTGATCCGCAGCCCTTTGGCCCGCTCTCCTGGGAGCAGCAGCTTGTAGGTGTCCTCCTGGCCCCATTGGGTGTCGTAGCCCATCAGGGTATAGGTCACGTACTCGATGCCGTTCTGCTCGTTGCTCTGGTAGCTCTGCTTGCCGGCGTAAGCCAGGTGCAGGGGCACCCCGAAGAACCGGCACACATCCGCCACCCGGATCTCGCTGCTCTCCACGAACTGGGCGTCGGTGTTGTTCATGGAGATGGGCTGATACTTCAGGCCCATGTCCAGGATCGCCACCTTGAAGGCATTGCCCGGCCCGCTGTGGATCGCCTCCCAGGACTGCCTCAGCTGGTCCTTGGGATCTATCTTCACCGTGGTGCCGTCCTCCAGCTCCACCTCGTACTCGTCGCCCAGGTCCGTCTCCGTGGTCAGGATGCCGCTGGGCTGGCCGCCGTTGCGCCAGATGCTGTTCTCATACAGCTGGGCCGCCCGGGCAGTGTCCAGGGTCAGGGAGGCCCGGCGCAGTACGCTGATCCCCTCCAGGCCGTCCTCCGAATATGCCTTGTAGTGCAGCATATCCTCGCACCGGATGCGGGTCACCTCGCCGGTGACCGGATGGGTGAAGAGGTACCACACCTTGCCGGACAGGTCCAGGTGCATGGACACATAGTCCGGAGGCAGGGGGATCAGTTCCATGGGCAGGCCGCTCCCGGCATCCCGGTAGATCCAGGCGTAGGCGTTTCCCCGGAGGAGCTCGTTGCACATCAGCAGCCGCCGGAAGTCGAAGGGGGTCATGGCCTCGTTGGGCCGCTCCCACAGCACCCGGCCCAGATGGTGATCCGGCATCCGCTTCTTGGTTCCCTCCTCCATAATGTAGACAGGCAGCACCGCCATGGAGGTGGACAGTAGCTCCACGCACCGGTTGACTGTGGAGATCTTCATGGCCCGATCCCGGCTCAGACCGACCAGCTCCTCACCGCTCAGCCAGCCCTCCGGGTTATCCAGGGTCAGGAGCCGGCCGACGCCGGCCAGCCCTTTCCGAACGGCACTCGACTTCCCGGCCCGCGCCAGTCCTTTCCGCAGGCTCATTTCTCCTCACCCGCTCCCCACAGGGACAGCACCGCGCCGGCGATGGCCAGGCTGCCCCCGGTGATCAGGCCCGCGGGCAGATAGATCATTCCTGCCCCCACCGCCACCACGGCGGCGCCGCCCACCAGCACCAGCTCGCCCAGGTGCTTTGCCAGGCAGTTCACAAGATTCTTCATGTCTCCTCCTCTCCGGCCATCGGCCTACAGGTGATAGTTTCTCGTCCGCATTACCTCGGCCAGGTCCGGCTTCTGCTGCTCCTTCAGCATGGCAGCCGCCATGGCGATGATCCAGGCCACCGTGATGTCGATGCGGCCGCGGCTCTGGTTTTTCATGGGCTTCATGTTCTCATTGCCGTCCACCGCACACCGCACGTTGCCAAAGCAATACCGGGCGCAGGTGTTGTGCTCATGGAGCATTTTGTGTTCCCGGATCAGCAGTTCCAGCTTCTTGGTGGCGGGGGACATCCCCAGCATGGTCTGTGGGATGGTCACCAGCTCCAGCGGTTTCCCTCTCTGTCCAGCCGTCATCAGCCGCTGAGAGAGAGTCCACGCCATGGCGGCGTCCAGGCCCAGGAGCTCAAGGCGGAACATGGCGGCCGCCTCACGGATGACCTCCTCCACCCGGCTGTAGTCCACGATGTCTCCCTCGCACAGCTCCACGAAGCCGGCCCGCTCCCAGTCCCGGTAATGGCTGTGGTCGTGCTTCTCCGCCTCGTCCACGCCCTCCTCCGGCCGCCAGGCCCAGAACAGGGTCACCCAGGTGTCCAGCCCTGGCTGGGGAGGGAAGATCAGCACAAAGGCCGTCAGGTCGGTACTCTTGGACAGGTCCAGCCCGCCATAGCACCGCTTCCCCCGCAGGAACTCCCGTACCGCGCGGCGCCGGTCCGGGGCTTTCAGGTTTCGCCACTCCGGCCGGTTCCATTGGGTCTTGTCATACAGTGTCAGTGGAATCCAGCTCACCGCCTTGGTGGAGATCCACTGGTTGAGCCGCAGCCAGCGGAACAACTTTTCCGCCGCTTCGCTTTTTTTGGCTGCCTGAGCCTCCAGCCGCAGAGCCCGCAGGGTCAGGTGCTCGCCTAGGGAAGGATTGCACTGGTACCACAGCGCCTCGTCCCAGATGTCCACCTGGTCCAGGTCGTCCGAGTCATCCCCGAACATGGCGGTCAGTCCGTACAGCACGGGAAGCCAGTTGCTCTCGTCTTTGGCCAGCAGCGTGGCCTTGGCCTGCTCCAGATCCTCGTCGGCGGTATGCCGCAGGGACAGGATCTGCCTGGGGTCTCCGCCCTCGGCCTCGATGGTTCTCAGCCGCCGGGCGTCCCGGATGGCCACGGCCTTCTCATGGATCTCCCAGCCGATGCTGCCACGGTCCGGGTCATCGCCGGCAGTGGTCAGCACCAGCCACACAGGCTGAGTGTGGGCGGCGCCGGCCGCGCCGGTCATCACGTCCCACAGCTTCCTGTCAGGCTGGGCGTGGAGCTCGTCGAAGATCACGCAGCTGGGCTTGTAGCCGTGCTTGGAATAGGACTCCGAGGAGAGCACCTGCATCAGCCCCACGACAACCCAGCGCAGGCCGCCGTTCTCCGCCTTCACCTGCCGCCGGTACTCGATCTTTTTCTGGGACCGGATGATCTTCAGTTCCCCGCGGGCGATCATTCTGGCCGTCCAGGGGGCGGTCTCCAGCATGAACACCGCCGCCCGGAACACAATACTTGCGTTGTCCTTGTCCGCGGCGCAGATATAGACCTCCGCGTTCAGTTCCCCGTCCCCAAACAGGTGGTAGATTCCCAGAGCGGCGGACAGCTCGCTCTTACCGTTCTTTTTGGGGATCTCCAGAAAGAGATACTGGTATCGTCTCAGAAGCCGGTCCGACTCGCTGTCCCACTCCATCGTGGAATAGAACTCCATCAGCGTCTCCCGCTGCCACCGGTAGAGGTGGAAGGGCTTACCCGTGTCTGTGGTAGGCAGGCGCTCCACAAAGTCGCAGACAAACTGCCCGGCGGTCTTGTCATACTGGATCATGCCCCGGCCAGCGCCGCCTCCTGGCGTTTCTTCAGGAGCTGAGTAAACTCGTCTTCGTCACCCTCGGTCCTGGCCGCGTTGACCATCACCTCCGGTACCACCAGGCGGCAGCGCGAGGTGATGGACAGGCCCATAGCCTCGGCGCACTGGCGGCACTGCTTGAAGTAGGACCCCTGCACACCCGTCCACTCTCGGGCCAGCTTCTCGTCCTTTTTCCGGATGGCGGCAGAGGCCAGCTTATCGGCCCGTACCCAGCGTTCCCTGGCCACCAGGAATTGGCCCAGCACATCCCGGTCCAGCTCTGTATACAGCCCGGCCGTCCGCAGGATCTCGCCGATCTCCCGGAACTCCTTGTGGAACTTCTTCCCCAGCCACCGGGGCGGCACAGCCTGCTCTGGCGAGGGGACATGAACCTCACGGTCCCGCCGGGCGTCCTCCTCCGCCTGGCTCAGATGCTTGCGGCCGTTGGCCTTCACGATGTCGGTGGGCTGCCGTTTTCCAGCCATTGTTCTCACTCCCTTGTCGGTGTCCAACTTGGACACATTTTCCGCCGGCCAATGGGGCCCGCCGGGTGCCTGTAGGCCGTTTTCTCGGAGCCGCCGGCCCCAGCATCCCCGTGGGGAGAATCTGCTGCATGCACCAGGCCATGCGGTCTTGAGTCCTTTGCCCTAAACTTTTCCAGGGCGGGGGGGAGGTGTGTTGTCAAGCCGAAGGCTTGACCCTGCGCGTGCCCACGGGTACCCCCGCCCATGCGCCTGCGCCCAAGCGTCCCGGCCCTGTCAGGGACAAGCCGCCGAGTTTAGCGGCCGTTTTTTCGCCGTTCTGCGGCCATCTCTTTGGCGGTCTTCCGGTTGTGACAGGTCTCACACAGCGACTCGTGGTTGGCCGGGTCGATGAACAGGGCCCAGTCCCCACGGAACGGCGTGATGTGATCCACTACCGTGGCCTGAACCCGCTTGCCATGCCTGGCGCACTCCCGGCAGAACGGCTCTCGCATGAGCTGGTTCGGTCGGAGTTGTTTGGTCCAGACCGGCAGGTTGTACCAACCGTGCCACTGGGCGGACACACGGCGGGCCGCTTTCAGGGGCTTGTGCTCGGGGCAGTATCCCGAGCTCACCAGCCGGCCACATCCGGGGTACCGGCAAGGCCGGAGCGGTCTGTTTGGCATGGGCTATCACCTCCACACGGGCAAACAAAAACGCCGAAGTCCGACCACGTCCCACAATGGGATCATGTCGGGCTCCGGCGTTCTACGCACTGGCCTCTGGAAATATCCACGATGATCTCGGTCTTGCAATCCCGGCAATAGACCGGAAGTGCTGTTGCCTCAGTATCGGCTCCGATCCGGAGCAGATGCCTGTTTCTCCGGCAGACGGGGCAGGTGACCCACCCGTCCCTCACATGTAGTTTATCACTTTCTCGGGTTCCTTGCAACGGTTTTCGCCTCCGTGTGTCTATTGTTCCACTAGATTTCAAGATTGAATGCGCGCGGGCGCGCACGCGGGCGCGCGCGACAAATTAAAAGAAGAATTGCTTTGTATGTAGCTGGCGTATGCGTATGCCCCGAACGAGTTGGACCGCTCGCCTCGCCTGGCCCACAGCACATCGTCCGGTATGTCGATGATGCCGCTCTCATCCCTCCATCGCTCCGGCGGAGGCAACTGCTGGGACAAGCTCCTGGAGCAGTTCCACGGCCGCCGCCCGATGGGGATGATGATGCCGTCGGTGCGCTCCTTTGTCAGATACTCTGCCAGCCGGCGATAGCCTCCGGTGGGCATGAGCACCGGCTCGTCGTCCACTTCCCCGGCCCGCCACAGGTGGCGTACCACAGCCGGCGGGAAATCACTGTACCGCAGGACCAGGTGGATGTGGTAGCGGTGGTCTCCGTGCAGTCCCTCCACGCAGGCAATCCAGTCAAACGGCTTCCCCTCATTGAATCGTCGTGCCCGGGCCATGAAGGCCCGCTTGGTGGCCATGGCCTCCCGAAAGGTCCGTGGAAGATGGACTGAATCATAGGTGAGCGTGTAATGTGTACCCTCAAAGCCAAACAGCGCAAGCCTCAGCTCCAGCCGGTCGGCCTGACTCCGGCACACCGCTGAGTGCGGTGAGCGGATGATCTCATTTTTATCCCGCCGGTCCTCCCTGGAGTCCGTGCGGGCCAGCCGGGGACGAATCGCCCGGCACTCTTTGACCAGGGGCCCCGCCCTCTGGCATGTGCAATACCACGGCCCCTCGGCCATCAGTCCACCCGCTTGGCCCGGGCCACGTAGCGGCCCGCCCATGGCCCGACGGCAGACTGGCGGAGGGCCAGCACCTTGTCCCGGGTCAACTTGTCTACCATACGGCCCACATCACCGCACCCGTCCAGATAGGCCAGCCGCTCCAGGTGCCACAAGGTCTGCGCCTTCACCAGACAGCGCAATCTCCGCAGGTCCTTATTTTTCATGTTGAGTTTCTCCTTTCCTTCTCCCCGGCGGACTGTTCCGCCACCGGAATGAGATGCAGCGGGTAAACTTCCTGTCCCACTCCCAGCCGCCTGGGCGCTTACATGCCCTGTGGGCATCATCATGCCAGAGGCAGTTGCTGCAATCCCGCCGATAGGCATTGATGTCTACGATATTATCGTGCACCGCTCACATCTCCCTCCGCCGGCTGTTGCAGCCAGTGGAGCAGGCACGCTTGGCATCGCTCCAATGGGATCAGGCTGTCTGCTTCCATGTCTGCGTCACACTCCGGCAGGTTTCTGCAATAGCGAGGCGCATCCTCGCCCTCCGCAAAGCGGTTGAGCATGGTTGCCAGTTCCTCGTCGCTTATGGCCCGGATGCGGTCGGCGTTGGTCTCCTGGCCCAATGCGGTGCTCTCCTCCGGAAGCCCATCAAAGGCCGTCCAGTATTGGCCGTACAAATCCATCGCAAACGGCTTGATGTGCTTGCAGTATAGGTACCCGTCCTTCACGCCCTGAGCAATCTCCAAACCGCCCCATTGGAGTTGCGCTATGCCTGATCCCTCAATGTAGATTGCGGTCTCCTGGGTGATGGATTCCAGCTCCTGGCGGGTGTACTGGTGTCTCATGGCGATACCTCCGGCGGGCGACTGGCCGATGGTGCCAGCGACTCGTTGCTGGTCTGGAGGGCATTACCGATTACTCGTGTGGCCCGGATTTTCTGAATCAGCGATTTAAGATTCTCAACCGTGCGGCTATCCCATCCCGCCAGCCAGGTCAAAAATCCGATTTCGCGTTCCGTCAACTCGACACTCTGGAAAACGCTCTCGAATTCTGGAGGTACTTTCATTTTCACTTCTCCACCTCCGGCTCTTTACTTGCCCATACGGATTAACTGCTCGATGGCGTCGTCCCGCTCCCACGCCCGAGCGGTTGGAGAGTTGATGACCTCCAGCAACGCCTCCATGTCCTTGAGTTTGCAGAGCGCCCCGTACACCCTGGGCGGCAGGGTTGCCAGATCCACACCGGGGATGCCCCACTCGCCGCTGGGTGTGGTTTGGATTATCCGCTTACTCATGGGCTGACACCCCATCCTTGGCCGCCCGCATCTCTGCCAACAGAGCCTCCTGCTCATAGAGGTAATGTACCTCCATACCGGTAACAGCCTGGGCCTTCTGGCGGAGCTTTTCAAAGGCGTATTCCTCGTCCACCTCAGCCCGCATCCGCTCCAGCTCGTCCGTGTTGTCCTGGAGAGCAGAGAAAAACTTTTGCATCTGTTTCGGCCCGAAGCCGTAGGCGTCGGCGATGGAGCACACCATCAACCACATGGCCCGCTGGGTATGGGTATCCGCCTGTACCTGCACCGTGGCGTCCCGGGCGGCCTGCTCCAGCCCCTTTCGGACGGCCGCCTTGTGGGCCAGCACCTGGGCATAGGTCGCGCCCTGGGGCTTGCCCGGCCCGGGGCGGCGGTGTGGTTTCTTACTTTTCGCCATCTTGTACCTCCTGTCTCTCCCAGCTCATGCTCTCTGGCAACTGGGGACACTTCATCCAAAGGGTCACGGTTGGGGACATCCGGAAGGCCATGGCCGGGTGCTCCCACTGCTCCTCCTCGGCGTTCCACCAGTAGAGACTACCACCGTGGGACATAGGGCCCGTGATGCACCAGTAAAGGCCGCTCTCCTGCGGCTGCTCCGGCCACCAGCGCCAGGGGCCGTCCGCCTCCAGATCTGTAGCCGTGGACAGGGCCGCCGACGTCAAATGATCCGTGACGCCCAACAGGTAGTCCGTGGAGCACCCCAGCTCCTCGGCAAGCCTGGCAGGGTCGCTGTAGTCTTTGGGGCTCAGAGTGCTGGGATACAGCCTATCATCTTCCGCGAACTGGCCCGCGGCCCATTCCCGCAGTTTTCCCGCCGTCATGCTCCGGCCATAGTCTGAGATGTAGATGGGGGAATTATCGTCTAACCCAGCGGCATCGGCTGCTGCGGCAAGCCTCTTGGCCCGGAGCTGCACATTTTCCCGGATTTTCGCCTGGATCTCCGCCTCGCGCTTGGCCGCTATAGCCTCATCCTCTTCTCGTTGTAACTTCCGGGCGGCCTTGGCCTTGGAGCACATGCGCTCACAGGCATAATATGCTGTCTTGGCCTTGGGACACCGGAGGCAGCAGGTTTCGCCCTTGCACAATTCGCCGCAGAAGCAGTCCAAATCATGCCGTAGGAACGCGTCTCCCCGCTTGCAGGGGCTGCCGTCGGGGCAGGAGAAGGCTGGCCGCCAGTCTGTACCGGCCTTGGCCAGCTCCAGCAGTTCCTCCGCCCGGCTCCCGGTGGGCAGGTTCGGCAGCATGTTCGCCAGCCGCTCCTGGAGAGCAGTCTCCATCCGTGCCAGGACGTAGGCCGTCTGCTCCGGGAGCTTGTTCCGGTCGAATACCTCCAGGTACGCGGGTATCAGCCTCTCCCGGATGACCTTGAGCCGGGCCAGCTTGGGGGCGGACACCTGGCAGGCCGCCGCCACCTGGTCGCGCATTCGGCCGGGAAACTCATAGCCCTGCTCCTTGAGCTGGTAGAGTAGCAACTCCACCCGCTGGGCCTGTTTGGACACCTCCGCCGGGGAGAGCACCCGGGTGGAGCTGTTGGCCAGGATCAGCCGCAGCTCCCGGAGCTCCTGTGATGCCTCGTCCCGCTCCACGATGCAGGGGATGCTGGCCCATCGGTCCCCGCTCCCCTCTGTGCTGCGCAGGAGTTTGAGTGCCGACCATCGCCGGTGACCGGAGACGATGACATACCGCCCGTCCTCCGTCGGCCTTACCCGGATGGGCTGCTGGAGCCCGCAAAGCTCAATGTTGGCCGCCAGGTCCTCCAGGCCGGTCAGGCTGTAAAAATTGCCCGGGTCAGCCTCCAATTTGTCCAGGCCGATGTACTCGATGGCCTCCCTCGATGTGTCCGACTTGGACACATTTCCGGCGGCGCCCACCGCGGCCTGGAATGCGGCTGTGATGTCAAACTTGCCCATCACTTGGCCTCCTCTCCCAGGAACTCCGCTACAAAGGCCCGGTAATCCTGGGCCGCCGCGGAGCGGGGCGACCAGCTCACCACCGGCTCCCCCGTCCAGGTGGACTCGTCCACCTTGGGGCTGCGCCGGATGTGGCTGGCAAAGACATGGACCGGGGCCTGCTCCTGGAGCAGCCGCTCCCCCTGCTCCACCGTGTCCGAGCGGTACCACATTGTGGGCAGGCAGCCCGCCACATGCACGTCCGGGTAGATGCTCCGCAGGCGGTCAATCTGGGCTGTCAGCTCATTCATGCCTCGGACCGAGTAAGCGTCTACTTTGATGGGGATGACCACGTCGGTAGAGGCGGCGATGGCCGCCGCGCAGGCTGGGGACAGCGCGGGTGGGCAGTCAATCACGATGCAGTCGTAGGCGTCATCCTCCGCCACCGCGTCCCGCAGGTCACGGATGGCCCGCAGGTTGGGCCGCTCCCCCTGGAGCAGATCCACGTCCAGGTTGCGCAGCTCGTCGTCGGCCGGCAATACGTCCAGGCCCCGGATGCTGCTGTGATACAGCAGGTCGTCGTAGTAGACGTCCGGGATGGTCAGCAGCCCGGCCAAGGTGTTATATTCCCCTGGCGGGAGCAGGGACTGGGTGGCGTTTGCCTGGGGGTCTGCGTCAATGAGCAGCACCCGCTGTCCGTACTCGGTGGCCAGGATGGCGGCCACATTGACGGCGGTAACGGTCTTTCCGACGCCGCCCTTCAGGTTTACAATGGCGATTGTCTTCACGTTTATCGTCCTTCCAGTTTAGAATTTGAAGCTCTCCCGCAGGATTCCCCGCCCGGTGTCCACCCGGACGGTGAAGTAGCGGTGGGCCCGGTTGATGTACTCAATATGCCCGGTCACCCGCCGGGGGATGGTTTTTGTGTCCTTGCCCCCAATTTCCGCGCCGAAGGCGGCGGGGACAAAGGTGTAAGCCTCACCGATACGCATATGGGCTCCTCCTTCCCGAGACAGCGAAGCGCCCACGCCAGGGCCTCCGCCACCTCCTCATGCTCGGCCCGGCGGGTCGCGTCCACCCGTGCCAGGGCGGCATGCCGGCGGCACTCCGCCTCAATCAGCTCCAGCCGCCGTCCGCTTCCCATAGGGCTGCCTCCATTTCCGCAAAGTCATTTGTTTCGGCCCTTCCTCGGCCTTCGTCGGCCGGTTGGCGAGCGCAGTAACCCGGCTGGACGCCATAGAGAAAGCCATATTGCACCGGCCCACAGAACCGTGCCGGTTCTTGGCCAGGTTGACCTCCAACATGGAGGGCACGTTGGGGTCTACCGTGCCTGGGTCGGCGTAGTAGTCTTCCCGGTAGAGGAAGATTACCCCGTCGGCGTCCTGCTCCAGCGCCCCCGTGTCCCGCAGGTCGGAAAGCTGGGGGTGCTTGTCCTGACGGCTTTCCAGCTCCCGGTTAAGCTGGCACAGCACCAGCACCGGAATTTTCAGAGCCCGGGCCAGGTTCTTCAGGGCACCCGAGATCTCTGTGGTGTATTCATACCGGCCTGCCCGCCGGAGCTCTGCCGGCGGCGCGATCTTGCCGAAATAGTCCACCACCACCAGCCGCAGGCCGCCGATGCTCCGGGCCAGCGTGCCGATATCGTCCACCGTCATGGTGGGGGCCTCGTTTGAATACAGGGGGAGCGTAGAGAGCTGGCTGGCAGCCTGGGCCGTTTGGGCGGCCTCTGCATCGGTCAACGGCTGCATAAGCAGCCGCTCGGACGGGATTCCGGTCAGTCGGGAGATGCGCTTGGCAGCTAACTGATCGCTGTCCATCTCCAGCGAGATAAAGAGCACCGGGTCGGCCTTGGCCACACGGTCGGCGATATTCAGCGCCAAGGTGGTCTTCCCCATACCTGGGCGGGCGGCCAGCAGATAGAGCCCGCTGTTGATCATCCCGCCGCCCAGCAGACTGTCCAGGGCCATGTAGCCGGTGCAGACGTATGCCTTGCCGTCCCCGTTTTCCACCGCCTCCCGTTGACGGTAGAAGGCGGTCAGGATGTCCGTCGGGGTGGCCAGCCTCCCAGCGCTGCCCTGACGCTCCAGCTTGTCCAGCGTCTGGCGGGCCTGGGCCAGCGCCTCCGCCACCGGCGTCCGGTTGGTCACCCGGCTATTTACGGTCTCGGCCAGCTCCATCAGGCCGGAGCGGAGAACATCTTCCCGGACGATGCGGACGTGCTCCTCCACGTTGGCCGCCGTGGCAGCCAGCTCCATCAAGCCGAAGAGATACTCCCGGGATACTGGCGCGCCCATCTTGGCAGTCTGATCAAGGACAGTTACTGGGTCGACAGAGCCGCCCGCCCGCTCCAGGGACAGCACGGCTTCATAGACGGCCCGGTCAGAGGCCAGGCGGAAGTCGGCGGGCCGCAGTGACCGCTCTACTGTGGGCAGGCAGGCGGGGGACAGCAGGATGGAGCCCAGCACACTCTGCTCCGCCGCCGGGTCCCAGGTCAGATCAGCCGGATTCATCTGGCACCAGCACCTCCTCTCCGTCAACGATCGCCATGTGCCAGCCCGTCATCTGCTGGGCTGCCGGTCGGCCCTGCGCCCTGGGTCTGGATGGCTCGTCCGTCCACCGCTGGTTGCGCAGGTAACGGCAGGCGTAGGGTACCGGCCAATCCGGGTCCTTGGTCTGCCACAGCAGCGCCCGGGCAATGGCGTCGATCAACTCGTCCCCTGGCTTGAGCCTGTCCCATTCTCGGACGGCACTCACCCGGTCTTCATGCCGGGGATAGTACGCCCAGAACTTTTCAAACCGCTCCGGCTTCCAGACGGGGACGCTCTTGGCCTTTTTCTTTTTGGGCGGTCCCCCTTGGGGGACTATAGGGGGTATACGATCAGATCTTGTATTGATCTCTCCGACATTTTTGTCGGGAGGGGTGGTGACAAAATTGTCAGGAGGGGTCCCGACATTTTTGTCAGGAGGGGGGGCCCCTGCCCCCTCAGTGTTGTAGATGGCATAAATCCGCCGCTCTAGGACCTCCTGCGTGGCCGTGTCCCGTACCACGTCAACCCGCAGATAGCCGCGGTCCACCAGTGTGGACAGCAGGCGGGTCACGCTGCGCTCGGATAGCCCGAAGAGGTCGGAAAAGTAGCTGTTCTGGGCGTAGCAGTATCCCAGCTTGTCCGACAGGGCAGTCACCTCGCCATACAGCAGCTTGGCGTTTGGCGGCAGCTCCTTGTCGTACCGCACTGAGGCGGGGATCAGAGCCCAAAACCCCGGCTGTTCGTTTCCCTGGTTCATTCGGCGCACCACCCCCTTGTGCAAATCAAAATTGTGTGCTATAATACGAGTGTCTTCACGTTAGGCTCTAGTCACTGTGTCCAAGTGGCTGGGGCCTTTCTTTTTTGCCTGCTGCAAAGCATCCAGGGCCTTGTGGTAGCTGTCAGCCTGTCCCCGGCAAAACTCCGCCAGATTATCCGCCGCCCGGCGCTGTTCCGATGCTCCCAAGGACTCGGCGATATTGGCCCAGTCCTTGGCATCTCGCATCTTGCTGTCCTCTGCCACGATCAGCGCCGACTCTAGCGCCGACACGGTCTCATGATCCAGATCCATCAGCATAATTCTGCCTCCTTCTGTTTTTTCAGGCGCGCCAGTACGGCCCGCCTGCGCCGGGCGAGACGCCTATGGCGGCACTGCTCCCGGTCCAACCGGGCCAGCTTGGCCCCGTAGGCCGGGTCCCCTGTCCGGGCGCAAAACTGGTGCAGACGCCCAAGCTCGTCCGCGGCGTGCTCCCAGTCCAGGGCGCTTTCCAGTAGGGCTTCCGCGATGGTGTTATAGTCCCGATTGCTGAGCTCCAGCCGTATCATGCTCATGCGCTCAGCACCTTTCCCATGAGCGCCGACACTCCGGCCAGCCGCAGATCCAGCGCCTCCTGGACGTGGCGCACCATGACCTCCTCCAGCTCCCGGAGCCGGTAGGTGGGCAGGTCTCCCCTCTTGTACTTCACGAGGAGGCCGGGGCTGATGTTGTATGTCCATGTCCCTGTCTCCTCGCTACAAACGGCAAAGCCGAAGGGTGCCCGCTCTTCCCGCAGGGCGCGGTAGATGGTGGGTGACGACCAGCCTATGTATCGGGCCGCCACATCAATCGGCACGTTGTCATACGCCATGATCTCCTCGTCCGTGAGCGGCTGCTTGGTTGCCTTTTTCACTTTACTCCCTCCTCAAGATGTCCCTGTTTGGCGTAGCGCACGGCCATGGCGGCCTCCACCAAGTCGCCCAGCTCCTCCACAATGGCGTCGAAGATGGGGCGCTCCTGGTCGTCGATAATGCCGTCCTTGCCGATGCGCAGCAGCTCCCGGTCCCGGTGGGCATCCACAAAGCCATATACCCGGTCCAGCAGCTCCATGATGGCCTCCGGGAGCCGCACCTCTCGGATATCCGGCACGATGCTCCGCGCCATGTCGGCGCTGGCCCGCAGGTGCTGGATACCCAGGAGCTGGCTGTCGTAGGCAATGACCATCAGGTCCACCACCTCCGGGGGCGGGATGCGCTGGCCGGTCTCATAGGCCCGGATGGAGCTGTCCGAGATCCCCAGTTTTTCCGCGGCTGCTTCCTGGGTCAATCCCTTCGCCTCGCGGGCGATTTTGTAGATATTCCGCTTGTCCTGCGGCATGGTAATCACTCCTCCCTGGGGGTACAATATAAGCATGAGGTCAGACGGCCTCCTCTGTACGGATCATAAGCAACTCCTTTCTCAGTTTGCCGCCCCGTTTGCACCCCCAGGCGGCTCACGGCCGTAGAGGGCGTCAATGCTGCATTCCAGGATGGCGGCCAGCCGAGGCAGCTTGTCGGCACTCGGCAGCGCCGTCCCCTTCACCCATTTGGTAATGCAAGAAGGCGACACTCCCATGGCGTCGGCCAACTGGATGCGCTGGATGCCCCTCTGCTCCATCAGCTCGCAGATTCTCATCACTTCACCCCCTCTAAATTTGGTGTTGTTCGAGACTGTTTGATGTGGTATGATAGGTTTAACCTCTGGTGTAATGCACAACGCCGATTAAAGCTCACTTCGGTCTTTAATGTGCAGAACCCTTTGAGCTACTTTTTTCGCGCAGTATTTGATCTCCTCGTCGCTAGGCTCTGGAAGTTCCGCCCACATGATGTAGTACAGGATGCTCAACAGAGCCAGCCGATTTTTCAGCCAGCCGATCGCGCATACAACTGCGGCTACTCCTAGCAGGGTCGTCAGCATGCTATCCCCCCTTTCCGAATTGCCCCGGGCGTTGCCGCGCCCTTGTCCTCTCTCCACCCCTATGGTAATATTGGGGCGGAGAAAGGAGGTGTTTCACATGCGAAAGACAGTGTCTGGACTTTGTCCGGAAACAAACAGCCAGCAAATGATTACCGTGACCGTAGAGCGTATCCAGCTCGGCGGCGGACTGCCGCCCAGCGACAAGGTAATCGCCTATGCCTGTTCCCATGCACAGGAATATGGGTGTAGTAGAAATGGCGCAGATGGCCGGGCATGCCCGCTGCTCCATGGTGCTGGTCACTGATCATTTCGGAGCAAAGTTGGAAACACTTGGGCGGCCTCAAAAATTGGGGCCGCCGCCCTTAACCAGTCGCCTAGGCAGGTTTTCGCATACCTACAACCCACACAGATATCACCAAATTTGACAGGTATCTCAGTTGCGGCACTTTCATGAGCGGCAACGAAATGTCTGGCTGCACAGGTGACAGCCTCCTGTGTAATTCCTATATTCGCTTCCTCTGTGAGCATATGAGCACCCCCTTCCCAGTCTGCTGGGGCGTTGCCGCGCCCTCTGGTTTACCTGTGGTTAAAGCATAATCAGATATTCTCTGATTGTCAATACATTGTAAGAGAATTTCCGATTTATTGGCGTTATTACTAATTTTTATTTTTATATGTTGGGTGGTGCTAAAATTGGACGATTCCAACAAAATACTTGATGATATGCGAGATCGTCTCTTTTCCTTGTTGGAATCAGAATGTATTTCGCAAAAAGAGTTTTCAGAAAATCTCGGAGTTTCCCCTCAAACAATCACCGACTGGAAAAAAGGAAAATCTCGTTCGTTTACTCAGAAACTCCCTCTAATCGCTTCTATACTTCACTGCGACTTGAACTGGCTTGTCGATGGAGTAGGAGATCCAACTCCCAAGAGATCCGATGAAGCTCTTGACCGACTTTTAGAAATCGCTCACGAGTCCAGATTCGTCAAATTCGACGGAACATATGCCCATTCTGATGCACCTTCGCCACCCCCGGGCAAAAAAGAAAGGCCCGCCCCCACTCCACCTCCTGATTTATGGGTTAAGTTTAATAGCCTCACCCCGGAAGGCCAGAAAGAGGTTATTGCGTTCATAGAGTTCAAACGTGGGCAGGAGTCTCAATCTTAGATCTCGTTCCCCGGGCGTTGCCGCGCCCTCTGGTTTACCTGTGGTTAAATCATAATCTCGTTTTTCGAGATTGTCAATCTTATTTTACGAGAATGCTCAAGATTGTGCAAAGCGCATAATCTAAATATCTAAGATTTAGCAAAAAGGACGGTGGGTGCATGTGAGTCCAGATCTTGAGCGCATTTTTTATCGGCTTAAAGAAATGGGGCTTGAACAAAAAGCATTTGCTCAGGCCCTGGGGACAACCGATAAAACGGTAAGCGCCTGGAAAACAGGCCGCTCAAAGTCCTACACAAAATATTTACCCCAGATTGCAAAAGTAATTGATATGCCAGTTGAATATATTTTGACTGGAGAAAAAAAAGAGCCCGCCCCCGCTCCGAAGAATGGGGATGAGCTAGATCGTGATGCCATCATGGCGGCATTCATTGGCGGGGACATGGATATGAGCCCCGAGGAGAGAGACGCCCTGTGGGATGACGTGTACGAATACGCCAGATTCAAGGCCGAGCAGTGGAGGAAAAAGAAAGACCAGGAATGAATCTTTATGAGCTCTATGATTATGCCGTGGACCAGGGGATTGATGTAGATTGGTACACCATGCCCTTCGCCAAGTCCTTCTCGATTTTCATTCCATCGCTTGACCGGCGTGCGATCGCGCTGGACCCGTGGAAATTCGAGACTGTAGCAGACGAGTTCACCACCCTGGGCCACGAGGTCGGTCATTGTATGACCTACAGCTTCTATAACCGCTGGGCGGCCTGCGATGTAAAGAAAAAGCACGAGAACCGGGCCGACAAGTGGGAAATCGAGCAGTTCCTTCCCCTGGACGCTCTAGAGGCCGCCGCGCACGAAGGCTGCACAGAAGTCTGGGATCTCGCGGAGCGTTTCGGTGTTACTGAGGATCTTGTCCGCAAGGCCATCTGCTGGTATAAGCATGGCAACCTTGCGGTAGATCAATACTTATGAATGTGTCCGATTCGGACACTTAAAAGGTTGATGAAAATGGGACTCTTTTCTTTCCTATTTCGCCAAAAGTCTCCTATAGTGCGAACTTCATCTGTATTATCATGCCCTTATTCTTCCCCTTATGTAATACTAGATGTGGAAACGACGGGGTTAAATCCATTTAGCGATAGGATTATTCAACTTTCTGCAATCAAATACGACACTCAAGGTTCACCGGTCGATTTCTATAACACCTACATCAATCCTCAGTGTGCTATACCCCCTGCCGCCTCCCGGATAAATGGGATTACTAACAAAATGGTAGCATCCGCGCCGACTATTATAGATATCAGCAAGAAGTTTCTTTCATTCGTCGGAGACTCTCTCATTGTTGGTTACAACGTAAATTTTGATCTGCGATTTTTGAATCAAGCGTTTTGTGGGGATTTTAATTCCCGACAATATGTAGATGTATTAGCAATGGCTCGGCAGTTATTATCCATGCCCAACTATAAATTAGAAACTGTTGCAACATGTTTAGGATATAGACCTGCCACATCCTTTCATGATTCTTTTTCTGATTGTGAAGCGGTTGCTTCGATTTTATATCATGTCGCCGAGGATTTAGCCTCTTGGATAGAGTCCTTCAACCCTTTCCCCTCTCCAACGCATTTCGAGAAAGCTCCTGTTTTGTTTAGGCAGGACAATTTTTCCTTTAACGATGAAGGCTTTCAATATTGGTTTCAAGGCGATGCTGAAAGAAAATCCGGCAACATTGAAAAGGCGTTACAGCTATTCGACAGATCCAGAGAATCTGGATATGACTGCCCAGCAATTTACGAATCGTATGCAATGGCCTATCGTAAGCTCAAGGACTATGAAAAAGAAATTCAAATCTTAGATGAAGCTATCCAGCATTTTCAAGGTTCCGTGGCAGATAGCTTTGAATACCGTAAAAGTCGAGCTACAGCTTTGTTGCTTGCAAAACATAATAGGGAGAAAGAACTTCAACGGATATCTGAAGAAAAGGCTAAGAAAGCTGAAGCACGTCAAAAAAGGCTTGCCGAAGCGGCCTCCAGGCAAAAGAAGCCGCTCGGCCGCTCTATCATACAATGCACAGACAACGGGGAAATCGTAAAAGAATACGATTCTGTTGCATCTGCTGCAAAAGAAATCGGAGTTAGTACCAAGTGCATACGAGATGCAGCTAATGGCAAGCAGAAGCATGCCGGGGGGTTCTGTTGGCGTTATAATTCGCCCTCTCCTCTTGATGGTGAAGATGTATAATACAAAACTTAACTACAGAAACCGAGCCGGGGCCACGGCCCCGGTCTCTCAAAACGCCAAAAATCGAACATTTGTATTATCTCAAGGAGTGAACGCCATGAAAATCACCGTGATACAGGTCAACAATGAACTCGCCAGCACCGGCGTCTCCGTCTATGTGGACGGGCAGCTCCTGGGCAGTATCGGCCCCGGCGGCAGCGTCTCTGCGTCGGTGGACGCCTCTGCCTGCCGCCTCCTGGTGGAGTGCGGGGTTTACCGCCAGGAGCTCACGCTGGAGCAGAGCGCCGTCCTACAGGTCTCCTGGGGCCTCACCACACCTGAGATGATTGTCAGTCACGCCAAGAAATAAGGGGGCCTATTCATGCGACGTGCAAACGGCACCGGCTCTGTCGTGAAACTCTCGGGCAACCGCCGGCGGCCCTATCTCGTGAAGATCTCCACCCGGGATAAAGACGGCTATGTGCGCCAGGTAGCGCTGAGCTACCACGCCAAGCTCCAGGAGGCCCAGGAGGCGCTGGAGGCGTATAACCGCAAGGCCACTGCCGGGCAGGCTCCCCGTGCGGATATGCTGTCCTGGACGGTGGGCCAGGTATATGCCGCCTGGTCGGCGCGGGAGTACCCCCGTTTAGGGCTCGCGTCTGTCACCTCCCACAAGGCAGCCTGGAATAAGCGGCTATCCCGCTATGAGACCGAGAAGATGCGTTCCATAACCCTGGATGACTGGCAGGCCATTCTGGACGAGGGGGAGGACGAGGGCCGCTCCCAGTCCAGCATCAACAACGATGCCCTCCTGATCCGGGCGCTCAATGCCTACGCCATGATGCGGGACATCATAGGCAAGGATTACTCCGCCTATCTGGACGTCCTCACCGTGGGCATCAAGGTAAAAAGAGGCTCCTTCAGCGACTTACAGGTGGCCGCCCTGGAGAAGCTGGCCGCCGCTGGCTATCCTGGGGCAGACAGCGCCCTGATCATGTGCTATACCGGCCTGCGGGTCTCCGAGCTGCTCTCCCTCACACCATTTTCCTATCACCCGGAAGAAGGCGGATACCTCCAGGGCGGCGTTAAAACGGATGCCGGCCGAACCCGCATCATCCCGATCCACACCAAGATCGCCGGCTATCTCCGGGACTGGATTGCCCAGGAGGGCCGGCCGACCGCGGCGCAGTATCGAGCCCTCCTGTTCCGGCCGCTGGCGGAGGAGCTGGGCTGTCCCGACGCCACTCCCCACTGGTGCCGGCACACATTTGCCACCCGTCTGTCCCGTGCCAGCGTTGAAGAGCTCACCATCAAGCGGCTGTTGGGCCACTCCATCAAGGGCGACGTGACCCAGGTCTATATCCACCCCACCGTCACCGACTTGGCCAGGGAGCTGCGCAAGTTGGCATAATCACAAATAATGAACCGTTAGTAACGCATTAGTAACACGCTAGTAACATTTAAGCGACGAAAGCCCCGTAGTACCAGTATTTCCTGGTCTGCGGGGCTTAAAAAGCCATTAAGAATTTCTAACAAAGAGCTCCAACGGGCCCTGAGGGGTTGGGCAGCAGGCCGCCGCCCGCCAGGTTTCGCCGGAAAAGGCGGAAAAGACCAGCCCATCCAGCTCTCCCGTCTCCCCCGGCCGGAGGAGAGGAACGGCGATGTCCCGGGGGGGCCGCCGCAGACCCTCCCCGGTGCATTTGACCCTGGCCTCCTTCAACGTCCAGAGGGTGTAAAACGCCCCCCAGTCCCCGCCCTGCCACTCCAGCCAGGCGGATTCCGCCTCCGAGCACACATACCGCGCCAGCCCGGGGCGGCGGGGGCGCAGCACCTCCACGTCCACCCCCAGGGGGGCCTCCCCCGCGCCGCAGAGGGCCAGGCCCCCGCTGTGGCTCACATTGAAGTGCAGCTCCGGCTCCCCCGGAAAGTAAGGCTTGCCGTCCGCCCCCCGCGCCATCGCCGGGAGAACCCCCAGTCCATACTCCGCCCGCAGAAGCTCCCCCAGCAGGGCATAGGCGTCCCCCTCCCCCAGCCAGAGCACCATGTCCACCGCCTCCTTTTTTCCTAGGATACCACAAAACGGGGCCATTTGGTAGGGGCGGAGCGATGTAGGCAGAAGGGGAATGGCCCCGCAGGGCAAGAGAAGCCGCCCTGGGGCGTCGCCCTCTACGGACTGCCAGGGGCGGCGAACGAGTTTGTGCCTGTGCCGGAAACGTAGGGGCGGGTGCCCACACCCGCCCGTATTCGCCAGGGCTGCGCACACCACCCGGCTCGAAGGGGCGGGCGGCCACAAGAGCCGCCCCTACAGGCAGGCTTACCCTCCTCCGGCATTGTAGGGGCGGGGTTTATCCCCGCCCGCTAGGGCCGCTCAAAGGTACCCAGAAACAGCGGTACGCCCCGCTCCAAATCTACCACGGCGTAGCAGAAGGGCCGGTCGAGCACCAGCTCCCGGTAGTCTGTGGGCGCGGCCGCGCCGTCTACCCCCACCACGGTAGCCGCCGCGGCCTCGGTGCCCTTCTCGTTGACCTCGATGCGGGCCTTGTGGACGACAGAACTGACGTACAGCGGCCCGTCCGGCGCGGTGCCCAGGGCGGAAAAGTCGGCCCGGCCGGAATCGAAGGCGGTCTCCAGCCCCATGGCGGCCAGGGCGTCGGACAGCTCTCCGCCCCACTCCGCCTCGAACTTGGGCAGCCGGAGAAGCACCCGCTCCTCCTCCGCGGCCGCCAGCAGGGCGGGCAGGGTATCCCCGTCCAGCGTCTCCAGCCAGGCGTCCAGCTCCCCGTCGGGGAGCACGGCCAGGAAGCCCAGCCGCCCGTCGTCATAGGGGAGCACCACCCCGGCGGCCCCCTCCGCGGCGAAGTATTGCTCGGCACGCAGGCCGTTGGAGAGGAAATCCGTCTCGGCTTCGCTCCCGTCAGCGGCTGTGAAGTCCCCGGGGCGGGTGTCCAGCGGATCAAATTCGCTGGCCCAGGCGTTTTTCAGGTAGAGGGCGTTGACCAGCAGCAGGACGGTCTCGGGGGCCGGCGTCTCGGCCAGCACCTCCGGGATCAGCCCGCGGGTGACCTCCCCCACCCAGTTATTCACCGCCCGGCGGGCCCCGTCGGTGTCCAGATCGGCCTGATAGAGCTGTGCCCCATAGAACGCCGTACACCGGGAGAGGAATAATTCGTTGGCCTCCAGCCGCCCGTCCAGCCACAGGCTGTCGGCGATGGAGCACTCCGTGGAGCCCCCCAGGGCGGCGTAATCAGCTAGCAGAGAGGCGGCGTTGGCATTGAGGGCCTCCACGTCCGCCCCCAGCAGAGCCTCGAACTCCGCCAGGGTGTCCTCCGCAGCTCCGTTGGCCGTCATGGACAGGGCCAGGGCCACAGACAGTGGAGAGAGCAGGGTGTTCTCCCCCGGTTCGCGGGCCGCCCGCAGCAGCTCCGCCCCCAGGCTGCCGATGGCGGCGTCCGCCGCCGGATCGGCCTCCGGGGGCGCGGGGTCGCCCGCCTCGAACTGCCGGGACAGGTCGGTCACCCCCGCCGGGGCGGCGCACCCGGCCAGCAGGGCCGGCACAAGGCACAGGGCCAGCAGCTTTCGTTTCTTCATGGAACACCCTCCTTTTATAATATGGTTTGCTTTTTAGACGGGTTCTGGGGTAAAATGTTCCGGGGTCTTAAACGCTTTTTAAAGATTTTCCCCCTCGCCCCTTAAGCTTCGTCTGCTATACTGACTTTACAATCTGAGGTGACTGTATGAATACCATCCTGATCTGCGACGACGACAAGGACATCGTCTCGGCCCTGGACATCTACCTGACCAGCGAGGGCTATGCCACCGTGAAGGCCTACGACGGGCTGGAGTGCCTGCGCCTGGCGGAGCGCGAGCCGGTGGATCTGATCCTGCTGGACGTGATGATGCCCGGCCTGGACGGCATCCGCACCACCGCCAAGCTGCGGGAGAGCTGCAACGTGCCCATCATCCTGCTGACCGCCAAGAGCGAGGACAGCGACAAGATCCTGGGGCTGAACATCGGGGCGGACGACTACATCACCAAGCCCTTCAATCCCATCGAGGTCATCGCACGGGTCAAGAGCCAGCTCCGGCGCTACACCAGCCTGGGCGGCAAGCAGGGCGGCGGGGAGGCCAATCCCGCCCTGCTCACCAACGGCGGCATCGCGCTGGATGACGGGGCCAAATCGGTCACCGTGGACGGGGAGGGGGTCAGCCTCACCCCCATCGAGTACAACATCCTTCTCCTGCTGATGAAGAACCCCGGCCGGGTGTTCTCCACCAGCCAGATCTATGAGCTGGTGTGGAACGACCCCTCTCTCGGCTCGGAAAACACGGTGGCGGTCCACATCCGCCACCTGCGGGAGAAGCTGGAGATCGACCCGGCCAACCCCCGGTACATCAAGGTGGTCTGGGGGCTGGGGTACAAGATGGAAAAGGTCTAGGGGGCGCTCGCTCCGGCCGCACCCCGCCCATATTCCAGGAGGTAATGCCATGAAACGATTCCGAACCAGTCTGGCGGCCAAGACGGCCGCCGTCCTTCTGGCCTTGGCCGTGGGCGCCGGCGGCTTCTGGTCCACTGTCTTTATCCTCTACCAGTGGGATACCCTGTGGCTGGGCAGCGGGTATTACGACAGCAACGACTATTACTCCGACCTGTATAACCGCTCCAGTCAGGTGCACGAGCTGGCCCGGCTGCTCCAAAACCAGGAGTGGAACGGCGCCCTGCCCTACCTGGACCAGCGGCGGCTGGACATGCTGGAGGAGGCCCTCTCCCCGGAGCGGACCAACTTCCGCTTTGCCATCCGGCGCAACGACACCGGCACCCTCGTCTACTCCAACCTGGAGGGGGCGGCCTCCCTGGACGAGAGCGTTCACGCCGTGGAGCAGGAGGAGCTCTCCCTCACCCAGAACGGGGCCGCCCGCGAGCAGGATTATGTGGTCTGGAACGGTAAGGAGCAGTACTACCTCCTCTATATCGCCCTTCCCGACGCCGCTGGCACCAAGCAGCTCGTCACCCCAGAGGATGCCGGGCTCGCCGCCCAATACGGCTACACCTTTGACGGCTATACCTGGAACTATGACGAGCAGATGGACAGCCGGGTGACCACCTCCGTGCTGGCCCTGGAATACGGCGCAACCGACCCGCTCACCGTCCAGGACGAGTTCTGGGACAGCTACCAGGACTACCAGCAGTACGCCAGCTACCTCCCCGCCCTGGCGGTGCTGGCCCTGGTGCTGGACATCGCAGGGATACTCCTGCTGGTGTTTCTGCTCCGGGCTGCCGGCTGGCGGAAGGAGGAGAGCCGCCCGAGGTGCAACTGGTTCGACCGCATCCCGCTGGATCTGCTGGCCTTCGGCGCGTTTTGGGCCATCGCCCTCCTTCTCAACGCGGGGGACGCGATCGCCTTCGGCCTCAACGTATCCCAACTGGCCACCGACCTGCTGGTCGGCATGTGTGTCATCACCGTGGCCATTCTGGGCTGTGTCCTGGCCTTCTGCCTTACCGTGGCCACCCGCATCAAGACCCGCACCCTGTGGAGCAATACCCTCATCTGTATGCTGTGCAAGCTGATCGCCCGGGGCTGCCGGGCGGCGGCCCGGAGCTGGCCCATGACGGGCCGGGTGGTGGTGCTCTTTCTGCTCTACCTGGCCGGCACCCTGCTCACCACGCTGACCATCTTCCTCATCCCCGTGTTTCAGGGCTTTGTGCTCTACTGCCTCTGCCGCTGGACCATCCAATGGAAGCGGGTGCGGGAGGGCACCGGCCGCATCGTGGGGGGCGACCCGGACTTCAAGATCGACACCCACAAAATGTACAGTGACCTGGCCCGGCACGCCGGGCAGCTCAACGATTTGGGCGCCGCCATCGGAAATGCCGTGGACGAGCGCATCCAGAGCGAGCGCTTCAAGGCCGAGCTGATCACCAACGTCTCCCACGATCTCAAGACCCCTCTGACCAGCATCATCAACTATGTGGATCTGCTGAAAAAGCAGGACATCGACAATCCCAAGGCCCAGGAATATATCGAGGTGCTGGACCGCAAGAGCCAGCGCCTCAAGAAGCTGACGGAGGATCTGGTGGAGGCGTCCAAGGCGTCCACCGGAAGCCTGTCGGTGCACCTGGACCGGCTGGGCATGGTGCAGCTCGTCCAGCAGGCCCTGGGGGAGTTTGAGGAGAAATTTGCCCAGAGCCGCCTCACCGTGGTGCCCGCCTTCCCGGAGGAGGAGTGCTCCATCCTGGCCGACGGCCGCCACCTGTGGCGGGTCATCGACAACCTGCTCTCCAACTGCAACAAGTACGCCCTGGAGGGCACCCGCATCTATGTGGAGGTGTGCCGCTGGGAGGGCAAGGTGGTCCTGTCCATCAAGAACATCTCCCGCCAGCCCCTCAACATCCCCGCCGAGCGGCTCATGGAGCGGTTCGTCCGGGGGGAGGAGTCCCGCACCACCGAGGGCTCCGGCCTGGGCCTGTCCATCGCCCGCAGCCTCACCGAGCTCCAGGGCGGCACCTTCCGCCTGGACATCGACGGCGATCTCTTCAAGGCCGTGGTCTCCTTCCCGGAGGCCGCCGGACCGGAGCTGCCCGCGAACACATAGGAGGCGGGCGGGGATAAACCCCGCCCCTACAAAGTCCCCTACCAGTTTGTAGGGGCGGCCCTTGTGGCCGCCCGCCGTTCCCGGCGTCGTGTAGGGGGCGACGCCCAAGGGCGGCTTCTCTTGCCCCTGCGGGGCAATTCACCTTCTGCCCACATCGCCCCGGCCGCAGGGGCTGGGTAGACCTGCGAGCTCCGGCAACACGGCGGACGGGCGGGTGTGGGCACCCGCCCCTACGTCGCCGGCGCAGCCGGAGGGACGGCCCTTGTGGCCGCCCGCCGTTCCCCAATGCAAACAACAAGAGGCCAGCCCCGAAGGGCTGGCCTCTCGTTTGCTTCTGCAATTAGTCGGTCACGAAGGGCAGCAGCGCGATCTGACGGGCGCGCTTGATGGCCTCAGTGAGCTGACGCTGGTGCATGGCGCAGGTGCCGGTGGTGCGGCGGGGCAGGATCTTGCTCCGCTCAGACAGGAACCGGCGCAGCTTGACCGCGTCCTTGTAGTCGATGTGCTCCACCTTGTCCACACAGAAGGTGCAGACCTTGCGGCGCTTGCGGCCGCGGGGGCGCTCTCTATCCATAGCCATAACAGGGAACCTCCTTTTTCACGGGCCTTCAGCCCGTCTTGTTTTATTGCTGCGCACCGACTGTCGTGCGCAAAATGTGTTAGAAGGGCAGCTCCCCGTCGTCGTCAGAGAGCTCGGCGAACTGATCGCCGCCGCCCATGGGGGCGGAGTAGCCGCCGCTGGGCGCGGCGGGAGGCGGCGCGTAGCCGCCGGCCGGAGCGCCGAACCCGCCGGAGGGCGCGGCATAGCCGCCCGCCTCCGCGTCCCGCTTGGAGTCGCCGAAGTACACGTTGTCGGCGATCACCTCCGCGGTGCGGCGCTTGTTGCCGTCCCGGTCGGTCCAGTCCCGGAGCTGGAGCCGGCCCTCCACCACGGCCATGCGGCCCTTGGTGAAGAAACGGGAGACAAATTCGGCGGTCTGACGCCAGGCCACGATGTCGATGAAGTCCGTGGACTTCTCGCCGGTGGTCTTGTCCTTGAAGTCCCGGTCCACCGCCAGGGAGAAGGAGGCCACGGGGGTCCCCGTCTGGGTGTGGCGCAGCTCGGGATCACGGGTCAGACGGCCCATGAGAATAATCCGGTTCAGCATGTCTGCCGCTCCCTTCTTACTTCTCGTCCTTGCAGACGATCAGGGAACGCATCACGCCGTCGGTGATCCGCAGGATACGATCCAGCTCACGGGGGAACTCGGGCTTAGCGCTGAAGGTCATCAGCACGTAGTAGCCCTCGGTCAGGTCGTTGATGGGATAGGCCAGGTGGCGCTTGCCCCACTCCTCAACCTCAGCCAGGGTGCCGTTCTGCTCCACCAGGGTCTTGAACTTGGCCACCATGGCAGCGGTGGCCTCCTCATCCAGGTTGGGATTGAGGATAAAGACCACCTCGTAGTTTCCGCTCAGTTTTGCCATTTTCTTTGCACCTCCTTATGGACGTATGGCCCCCGCCCTTGTGCGGGGGCAAGGATGGCCTGTTTTTTGAAACAAGCTATATTATTATATAGGAATCAGCGAAAAAGTCAAGCCTTTCCAAAAAATAATATTTTTTGGCTTCCGTGCAATAAACGGCCCCTCTGCTTCATTTTACTGTCAGAACGGGCGGGAAACCCCGCCGCAGATTTGACAGGATAAAGGAGTTTTGATGATGAAAAAGGGTTTTGGAAAAGGCTTTTGCAGTGGTATTCTGGTGGCTGCCTTGACGGTGGGCCTGGGTGTGTCGGCCATGGCGGCCAGCCGCACCATCACCGTGGATGACAACATCCGCATCACCCTCAACGGTGCGGTCTTCTCCCCCAAGGACGCCAAGGGCAGGGATGTCCCCCTGTTCTCTTATAACGGCACCACCTACGCCCCCGTCCGCGCCATCTGTGAGGCCGCCGGCCTGAAGGTGGACTTTGACTCCGCCAACTATACCGCCGTCCTCACCACCCCCGACCGCTATATCGCCTCCACCCCCTCCGCCTCCAACTACATCTCCGTGGACAAGGCCAAGGAGATCGCCCTGAACCACGCCGGCGTGAAGGCCGCCGACGCCATCTTCGTGAAGGCCGGACTGGACTGGGACGACGGCCGCACCGAGTACGAGGTGGAATTCTACGCCGGGAACACGGAGTACGATTACAGCATCGACGCCACGACAGGCGCCATTCGCTCCTATGACCATGACTGGGATGATTTCTCCCTGTGGAATCCCGGAAACAACGCCGCCAACCCTTCCACCCCTGGCACCTCCACCAACAATCTGATCAGCGAGGCCAAGGCCAAGGAGATCGCTTTGGCAAAAGCCCCCTCCGGCGCCTCCGTGGTACGCTGCCACCTGGACTGGGACGACGGCCGCTATATCTATGGGATCAAGATGGTCTCGGGCACCATGGAGTATGAGTGCGACATCAACGCCGCCACCGGCGTCATCACCGACTGGGACGTGGACAGCATCTACGACTAATTCCTTTCGCAAACCGCTCCGTACCCGAAAGTACCGTCAGGCGCTGCCGCCTGACGGTACTTTTTTGCGTCTGCGTTAAAACAGCTCCGGATGCTCCAGAAGCCAGCGGTTGACCAGGGCCATAAACCACTCCACGGCCGGATTGTCGCTGGGTTCCCGCCACGCCACCCCCAGCTCGATGGTCTGTCCATGCCCCTCCAGCGGGACGAAGGCCAGGCCGGTGGTGTGCATGTACTCCCGGATCCGGAAGGGGAGAATGGCGATGGCCTGGCCGCACTCCACGGCAAAGATCACATCCTCCAGGGCGGGGTACTCGGTGACCGACGCCGGGGTGAAGCCCAGGCCCCGGCAGATCTGGAGAAACTGCTTGTACATATAGGCCCCGCCGGTGTGGGACAGGCAGGCAAAGTGCTCCGTGGCCAGCTTGGCGTAGTCGATCACGGCGTTGTCCAGGCAGGGGTGGTCCCGGGGGCACACCAGGCAGTAGAAGTCGGCCCCCAGCTTGCGGCAGGCGTAGCCGTTCATCCCCTTCAAGTCGGAGAGCACCGAGAAGCTCACATCATAAGCCGCCGCGTCGATGCCCGCCTGGATGCCGGTGGCGTCCCGCCGGATGAGCTCCACGCGGACCTGGGGATACGCCTCCCGATAGGCGGCGATCAGCCGGGGCAAAAAGTGGCGGGAGGGGGAATTGAGGTAGCCGATGCGCAGCTCCCAACATCCTGAGGACTCCAGCTGGCGCAGGCGGCCCAGGGCCCGCTCCTCCTGATCCAGGATGCGCTTGGCGTCCTCCAGAAAAAGCTCCCCGGCCCGGGTGAGCGACACGTTCCGCGTGGTACGCAGAAACAGGCGCGCGCCCACCTCCCGCTCCAGGGCGGAGATCTGATGGGTCACGGCGGGCTGCGTCACATAGAATTCCCGCGCCGTCTCGGTAAAGTTCCGGTAACGGGCTACCGACACGAAATAGCGCAGCTGCTCGGTGTTCATTGCGCTCCCTCCTCTCCCTGCTCGTATTATAAATTGATAACGCTTTTTTATCAATCCTGGAAAAAACGTGAATTTCACTTTTTTCGCCCGGAGTGATACAATTTGCCCGATTATAAAAGAGGAGTGATGCGCGTGGCGTTTCAAGTAATGGGCGTGACCGCCGGACGCAAGGACAGCAACTGTGAAATCCTGCTCAAGGAGGCTCTTCTGGCCTGCCGGGAGCAGGGGGCCGAGGTCCGCATGATCAATCTGAAGGACTATGAGCTGCTGGACTGCAACGGCTGCACCGCCTGTACCATGGGCATGTCCATGGGGAAGAACACCGGCTGTTCCCTGGCGGACAAGGACGACAAGCAGAAAATCATGGATGTGATGCTGGAGCAGGATGCGGTGATCTTCTCCGCCCCCACCTATGATCTGATGCCCTCCTCCCTGTTTTTGAAGTTCATGCACCGCAACCTGGCCTATGAGTCGGCCTTCCTGACCAAGATCGGCGCCATCGCGCCCCGGGACCGGGTGGGCGCGCTCATCGCCGTGGGCGGCTCCACCCGCTCCTGGCAGTCCATGGCCCTGGAGTGCATGCAGGCCACCACCTTCACCAACAGCTTCAAAATTGTGGACACGTACATGGCCACCCAGGTTCCCGCCCCCGCCCAGGTGCTCCTCTACGAGGAGAAGGTGGCCCGGGCCCGGGAGATGGGCCTGAACGTGATGAAGGCCCTCAACACGCCCCCCGCCGAGCGCAAGTGGCTGGGCGACCCGGACTACGGCTGGTGCCCCAACTGCCACTCCAACGCCCTGTGCCTGGGCGAGCCCCAGTGGAAGGGGCTGCAGTACCCCATCGAGTGCGTGGTGTGCGGCGCGGGCGGCACCCTGGAGCAGACCGAGGACGGGCGCTGGAAATTCGTCATCGCCGAGAATGGGCTGGAGCGTGACCGCACCACCGAGGAGAGCCGCGGGGTTCACTGCGACGAGATCGCCGAGACCCAGGGCGGCTTCTTCATGGATCCGGCCAAGCGCCATCTGGTGGCCGAGCGCCTGCCCAAGTACCAGAGCATCCAGTTCCCCGGCATCTAAGAAAGGAGTCTGATTGTCATGAAATTCGAGCATCTGTTTTCCCCCATGCAGGTGGGCAAGGTGACCTACCGCAACCGCATCGTCAGCGCCCCCATGGCCTTCGGCCTCATTGTTCAGAACCCGGACGCCCGGGACTTCACCTACCGCAAGCTGGAGGCCAGCGCCAAGGGCGGCAACGGCTGCGTCATCGTGGGCGAGACCGACGTCAACTTCACCGACGCCGTCCGTATCCCCGGCTTCCGTCCCTTTGACTTCGCCAAGCCCGAGGAGGATCCCGAGACCTTCGACGCCGTGGGCGAGTATGCCCGCCGCATCAAGCGCCACGGCGCGGTGGCGCTGGCCGAGCTGGTCCACTGCGGCAAGGAGAAGGTGCCCTTCGGCCCCGGGCAGGAGGCCATCGGCCCCATCGAGACCACCAACCTGGCCGGCGTGAAGGTGCGCCCTATGAACGAGGACGACATGGCCCGCATCGCCCGCGACTTCGCCGTCTCCGCCACCTACATGCAGAAGGCGGGCTTTGACGGCGTGCTCATCCACGGCGGCCACGGCTTCCTCTTCACCCAGTTCCTCTCCCCCCTGATGAACACCCGCACCGACAGCTACGGCGGCTCTCTGGAGAACCGCGCCCGCTTCCCCCTCCAGATTCTGAAGGCCGTCCGGGAGGCGGTGGGCCCCGACTTCCTGGTGGAGCTGCGCATCGACGGCACCGACCACCAGCCCGGCGGCATCACCCCCGAGGAGACCGGCGCATTCGTCGCCATGGCCGAGCCCTACATCACCTCCGTCCACGTGACCTGCGGTATCTATGAGGCGTCGGTCAAGTCGGGCACCGAGAGCTCCATGTTCCACCCCCACGGCCTGAACATCGACAACGCCGCCATCATCAAGAAGTACACCAAACTGCCCGTGGGCGCCGTGGGCGGCATCAACTCCCCCGAGCTGTGCGAGCAGGCCATTGCCGAGGGCAAGATCGACTTTGCCATCCTGGGCCGCCAGATGCTGGCCGACCCCGAGTTTGCCAACAAGGCCAAGCGCGGCCATGAGGATCAGATCCGCCGCTGCCTGCGCTGCTACAAGTGCTTCCCCGGCTCCCCCGAGGAGGGCTATGACGACCTGCCCTTCACCAGCGAGGAGCTGGCCCTCTACGTGGGCCACTGCACCATCAACCCCCTGGCCCACCTGCCCTTCGATCCCGACACTCTGGCCCCCGCCTCCAAGCAGGAGACCGTGCTCATCGTGGGCGGCGGCGCAGCCGGCATGCAGGCCGCCATCACCGCCTGCGACCGGGGCCAGAAGGTCATCCTGGCCGAGCAGGGCCCCCGCCTGGGCGGCCTGCTGCGGTTCACCGACGTGGACACCGACAAGCCCGACCTGATGAACTTCAAGAACCTGCTGGTGCGCGAGGTGGAGCGCCGTGACATCGACGTGCGGCTCAACACCGTGATCACGCCGGAGAACATCACCTCCTTCGGCGCCGACGGCGTCATCTTTGCTACCGGCTCCCTGCCCTCCTGTCCCCCGGTGCCCGGCATCGGGCACGCCCACAAGGCCATGGACATGTACGACGGCAATGTCAAGCCCGGCCACAAGATTGTTATGGTGGGCGGCGGCCTGGTGGGCTGCGAGGCCGGCCTCTTCCTCCAGAAGACCGGCCACGAGGTCACCGTGGTGGAGCTGCTGGGCCGGCTGGCCAACGAGTCCTTCGGCATGTACCGGGAGGCCCTGATCTGGGAGATGGAGAAATGCGGCATGGCCATGCTGCCCAAGACCCGCTGCCTGGAGATCACCCCCACCGGCGTGAAGGTGGAGAACGCCGGCGGCGTCCAGACCCTGGAGGCCGACACCGTCCTCTTTGCCCTGGGCATGAAGAGCGTGGACATCGCCCCCCTGAAGGCCGCCGCCGAGGCCGCCGGACTCAAGACTTGGGTCATCGGCGACGCCATCCAGCCCGGCAAGGTGGATCAGGCCACCCGCAGCGCCTATCTGGCCGGCATCGAGGTGGGCCGCTGAGTCCCCCGCCCCGGAATAAATCAACCCCTCCGGCTAAGCCGGAGGGGTTCTGCTTGTCGGAAAAGCGGCAAGAGCCACTTTTTCGAGGGAGATGCGCGCAAGATGAACCTTGATTCCCGACGGAAAAGTCGGCTCATCTTGCGCGGAAATGACTGATTTTCATGTTATTCCTGCGGCTGTGGCCGCAGGAATTCTGCGAGGCTTTCCTTCCTGGAAGGTTTTTCGCCCGTCTGCGGCGCCCCAGGCAATGCCTGTGGCGCCGCGTTTCTTTTGTTCTTTTGTCAGCGCTCCTGGCGCAGCGTCTCGGCCTTCTCCTTCAGGAAGCCCTTGAGCCACGCACCGGTGGCCGGGTGATCCAGGGCGAAGTCGATGGTGGCCTCCAGGAAGCCGCAGAGGTTGCCAGTGTCATACCGGCGGCCCTCAAAGTCCACGGCCACCATGCGGCTTCTCCGGCACAGCTCCCGCAGGCCGTCGGTGAGCTGAATCTCCCCGCCGTAACCAGGCTTGACGTTCTCCAGAATATCGAAGATCTCCGGAGTCAGCACATAGCGGCCCAGGATGGCGTAGTTGGAGAGCCTCTGCTCGGGGGTGGGCTTCTCGTTCATGTCGGACACGTCGAAGATGCGCTCCTCCAGGGGGGAGACCTTGACGGAGGAGTAGCGGGAGATAGCCTCAGTAGCCACCTCCTGCACCCCCAGGGCGGACGCGCCGTACTTCTCGGCGGCCTCCACCAGTTGGAGAGTCACCGGCTTTTTGGCCCGCATGATGTCGTCGCCCAGCAGCACGGCGAAGGGCTCGTCCCCCACGAAGCGGCGGGCGCGGCCGATGGCGTGGCCCAGGCCCTTCGTCTCCTTCTGGCGCACGTAGAAGATGTTGGCCAGGTCGGCGGCCCGGCGCACCTCCACCAGCTCGGACTCCTTGCCCGACTGGAGCAGGCGGGTCTCCAGCTCGGGGTAGTAGTCGAAGTAATCGTCCATGGCGGACTTGGCCCGGTTGGTGACGATCAGAATGTCCTCAATTCCGGCGGCCACCGCCTCCTCGATGATGTACTGGATCACCGGCTTGTCCACCATGGGAAGCATCTCCTTGGGAACGGTCTTGGTGGCGGGGAGCATCCGGGTTCCCAGCCCTGCGGCGGGGATGACGGCCTTACGAACTTTCATAACAAAAAACCTCCAGCAGAGCGGGCGGAACGCCGCCCGCCGTTATTGCAGTCAGATAAGGACAGAATTGAGAAAGATTCGCTTGCT
>OGYH01000244.1_pt1 | contig 56667 bp, 40 predicted proteins | sample 1576511 | NCBI WGS metagenome assembly OGYH01 (sample SAMEA3541522, study PRJEB24748) | human gut metagenome | biome: human gut; feature: human-associated habitat; material: faeces | place: China | collected 2012
GTTTTCGTCGTCCGGATTCTCCGGGTTAAACGGCTGCTCCGGATCCTTCGGCACCACTTCAATGATGGCGCGGTCATCCACATAGGTGGCCGTCAGCTCCGCGTCCTGGGTGAACTTCCCGTCCTCCGGGAACCCATCCCACTTGCTGAACTTCTGATGCTCCGGCGCCTCCAGGTTGTCCGTTACGGCCTGGAAATCAGCCGGGGTCACCGCAGCGTCGCTGCGCACGTAGTAGCTGCTGGGCTGCGTGGCGTCCTTCCAGCTGCCGTCGCCGGGATTGAAGCGCACCGTCACATAGCCCTCCGGCTTCTCGCCGGGGTCATCCGGGTCCACAGGGATCACGTCCGCCAGGACCGTGACCGTCACGGTAACCTCGTCCTTGGTCCCGTCGGGATAGGTCACCACCACCGTGCCCGTCTTCTCGCCCGGCTCGCTGGTGTCCACCGTCTCCTTCCAGGTGTAGGTCGCATTATCGGGGAGGTCTTCCTTGTTGGCGATACCGTCCGCCGCCTCGGGTTCCTCGCCCTTCTTTACCGTGATCTCCTGACCGCGGGGATCATACTTCTCGGCGTCGCTTTCCGTCGCCACCGCGCTGTACTGGGCCGTGTGGGTCACATCCTGCGTATAGCTGGTTGCCACCGCAGGGTCCCAGCCCGTGAATTCATACCCTGTATCCGCAGTCACCGACGGCGCGGTCACCGTGACATTGGTTGCTTCGGGGTTCACATAGTACGTGCTCACCCCGGTCAGGGTGCCGTGGTCGCCCTTCGCAAAGGTCACCGTTACGTACCCATCCGGCTTCTCCACCGGGTCGCCATTGTCATCCGTGCCGGGGATCACGTCGTCCAGCTTTGTGTACTGGGCCGTGTAGGTCCCGGCGGTCACGGTCTCCGTGCCGGCGGGCAGCTCGGGGCTCCACAGCTCCGCTCCTGCCTTGGCCTCATAGCCTACCTTTGCCGTCACCACGGGCGCTTTCACCACCGCCCAGGTCTGGTCCGCCTGCACGTCGTAGGCAACCTTCACCTTGGCCTGGCCGCCCTCGTACTGCCCAAAGGTGCCGCCCTCGCCGGCGTCGAAAATCACGCGCACATAGCCGTCCGGCGTGGTCTGGCTGTTGTTTTCGTCGTCCGGATTCTCCGGGTTAAACGGCTGCTCCGGATCCTTCAGCGTCACTTCAATGATGGCCGGCAACGCTCCATAAACGGCATATACCGTTCTTTCCTTATCAATCGGAGACGTAGCCGTAAACTGATAAACTGTGGTTCCTGCATCGACGTCCGCCCAATTGGCTGCATCGGTCAAAGCCGCAGCATTGGCGAACGCTGCGATCTCTTCTTCTGTCGTCAGCTTTTTGGTAGACCAGCCCAGGAATTGGTCGGTGCCTTTTACGGGGACTTCAGCCGGGAACTGCCGTTTGGCAAGCTCGTCTCCCGTTAAAGCTACGCCATTGTGATCCGCCAAAGCACCTTCTACCATTCTCAGATGTGGCCCCTCAAAGCCATTGGCTACATAGGCCGGGTTGGGCTGGCCGGTTTCGGAATCGTAAGAATAGTTTTCATTGAGAGGCGCAATTTTTTCAATCGAATCAGTAGAATCTCCGACTTGACCTCCATTCAGATCAAAGATTACCTTGGCCTGCACCTGTTCGATCACGCTGTCGGATTTTACCGTGGACAAATTGACCACCGCAAATGCAATCGGCATATCCTTCTGAAGAGGCTGGTAGTGGATCGCTGCAAATGCATAGGGATAACCGTTATAGGTTCTGCCAGACACTGTTTTGGATTCAAACTGCGTCGCATCATCTACGACCGTGAGCGCATATTTTTCGTCATCCACTGTGCCGTCCGGCACAAGGTTCTCATCGTCGTAGGAAAATACTTTCTGCTCCGTGCCATCCACATAAGTGGCATACACCCAGGTATTGGGCCGCCTGCTCAGACCTGTAATGGCAGACGAATCTGTAAAGATTTCATCCACAATAGGCGCTGCGGTCTTGTGGACGACACCGCCGCCCAGCACATCGGAGCTCTGCACGATTTCCGTCTTATAGAATGTATCCGCTTGCTTCAGCGCGTTTACATTTAAGAGTTCCTGCCCACTGGGATCCTTGATCACCAGGCCCACTGCGGTGCGGTCAGAAAGCTTGTCCTCCAGGTTGACAATGGTGATCGGCGTATTGGCCGCCAATGTAAAGCCTTTATCCACGATATACTTAATACCCTTGGGGGTGGTTACCGTGCCGACATTTTCCGCATTCGATACGCCATAGACCAAGTCCAGCGCCGGGTTTTCACCAAAAAGCACATTTGCGTGGTGCTGATAGTGGTTCGTTGCCAGATATGTTTTATTATAGTTGATCTCTACCGTAGAGCCCGTGGGGACGATCAGCTCCGTAGCGGGGGTGTGCTGGAAATAGCTGACCTCCTTGCTGTCTTCCAAATAGGCCGAATCAAAGGCGAAGCCTGTGATCAAATCATCGCCCGCAAACGCCGACTCTTGGAGCTTTTGTACATCCACATAATAGTCCACGATGGTCACGGTAGGATTGGATGTACCACCGGGGGAATAGAGACAATCATCTGCTTCTCTGGATGCCACCCGGACAACCTTGTACGCCGCATTCGGCACTACAAAGGCACTGTCCGCAGCGACAAAGTACGAACTCGCCCCTCCGGTATTGAGGTCTTCCCATTTGACAGGCAGTTTTTTGATCGGGGTGCTGTAAGGGTTAAACGCATGGTCTTTGATATAGATGTGGGCGATCGCCCCGGTATCATCTGCCGTCAGATACTGCCTAAAGTCATTGGAGAAGCCCTGTCGAAACGCCTTGTAATAACTTGTACCCTTGTTCAAAGCCGCGTGCGTATATTGGTAGATGACGCGGAAGATCCCTTCGTCCGGGTAAAATACCGTGCGCATGCCAGCCGAATCCACTTCGTTATCAGAATCCGTGACCCTGCCGTATACCAGCGCTTCTCTGTCTTCGATCATACCGTTGATCGTAAAAGCATGCGTGTAGGTGCTGTAATTCACCTGCACATCCAGGTCCTTATATGCGGACGAGTGCTTGGACCACAGCTTTGTTCCCGCGGCGTCGTAGATCCTTGCCTGAACGATGTGGCCCCCGTTGGCAATCACATCGTTCCAGGTCACGCCCTCATTTAAAACGAAATAAAAATCTCTTCTTTGCGGGCCGGATGCCTGAGTATTGAACGGCACGACCTTTTCATTGGTTCCGATGAAGGTTGCATTGAAAAAAAGATCGGAACCGCTTTGGTCCTTGTTCATCATAAACGACTGAGAAAAATCAATCTTGTTATACAAGTCTTCATCGAATTTAAAGGCAATGTACTTCCAGACCGCACTGGTCACGGTTTGCTCGTGGGTATATTTGCCCTTCAACACGGTTCTGCCGTTTTCATCGACGAAGTGGCCAACAAACGACAGCCCGACATTGGTCAGGGGGTCTGGTCCTGCCACACCCGCCTTTACAATCTTTGTACCCGGATTGACCGGCCAATCCACTTTCTCCTGCTCCGTAACGCTCGCTTCCCAGCCCGGCAGCTCCTCTGCCGCAAAGGCCGTTGTCGGAAACAGCGAGAACACCATGAGCAAGCAGAGCAGCAGGCTCAACAGCCTGTGCCTTTTTTTGTTGTATTGCTTCATCGCAATTCCTCTTTTCTTTGTGTACTATTTGGAGTTTATATATCATCGGGTCAGTCGCCCGGAGATTAGGGGAACAAGCCGCAGCGTTTTTTGACAAGATATTGAATCATCTTATCCTTCGCTGCCGATGCCTTCATATCCGGAGGCAGGCCAGTCAAATATTCGCTGGCGTCCTTCCACGTTTCGAGTGGATATGCTTCCAACGGGATACGGGATACTTCTCTGGCAATCCGCATCTGCTCCCAGCCACTGGGGTACTGCAAATCAGACAGATAGCTAGACCCGCTTCGCTGTCCCATATACTCCAATAACCCAACGCCCCATCCACTTGCCATTGGCTCCATCTCATTCACCTCTCTGCGTAGAATACTTCATAAGGAACTCTAACTGTTATTATGCTTACAGAGCGTTCCCAAAAGACGTTTCCGCCGTTCTCTCAACGTTCCATAAAATATTATTATTTTATATTTTGATTCTCACTGTTTAGGAGCATCGGAGCAGGCTTTCAGGGGCCGCTTGCCATGCGCTCATTACGAAACATGCACCGCCAGAATCGACAAACATCCCAAGAAACGCGCGATAAAGACGAGCAGTTGGCCACGGAGTGCATAGACAGGTGTCACACGCTGGACGGCAGGATGGCTGATGTCAATGACGAGGGCACTGAAAAGCCGGTATCACCCACTGCTTTGTGGAGGATACCGGCTTCTCATCTGGTTCGTTGCGCAGTGATTCTTCCTACTTGTTGCGTTCAACGGCTAGCGCGTTTTTTACACACATTTACAATGCCGTTAATTACACCATAAGCGCCAAGTGGATCCCAATGCGAAGGGTGTCCCTCTGTCGCTGATTACCTGTCATCTGCCGCAGCGCAACATGATTTTATGGTACAATACCATTCCCACGAGCCCAAGCATAGAGAGTACGGCAAGGGCAAGCCAAAGACTGATATTCGAGTTATCGCCCGTCTGCGGCACCTTGTCTAAAGGTCTTTCTGGGGGCTTAGACGGGTTCGGATTGGTCGGCTTCGGATCCGTTGTAGTCGGGGCGGTCGGCTTAGGGTCTGTTGGAGTAGGATCGTCCGGATCGTTGTTACCAGAAGAAGCGTTGCCGTAGTCATTGACAAACGCAACCGTCTTGGTGGTGTTAGAAGAAATCTCGCAAATGCCATCCGTCAAGCCTTTGGCAGTGGTTGTAAAGCTGCCTGTGGTAATTTCTCTAACTTCTACATTTCGGTCGCTGTCAATCCGGCTGAACGTCATGCTCTCACCGTTTTTCAAGCTGAACGAATACCCATCCTTGCCAATTGTCAAGCTGCCGTTTTCTGTAGTGCCGTCCGCTTTTACCAGCTTGTACGATACTTTTTCAGAAACCGCGCTGCCTCCGCTGCTCTTGACCCAAATCTTAAACTCATAACCAATGTTTTCAGCAGGGGCTTTGTTTCCGGTTACGGTTTTGGTGATTTTCACATCGCCCTCCGGATCGGAGGTATCATCACCGCCGCCTCCGCCTCCGGAACTGCCCTTATAGTTTTCAAAAGCTGCTGTGGCTGTCACGCCCGTCTGGATGGTGCCTGTTTCGTTGGTCTTGGTAACGGTATAGCCGTCGTTGTCGCTTTCCTCTACCGTATAGGACACGCCTGCGGGTATGCCGGTGGCCGTCTTACTCTCTCCATGCTTCAAGGTAAAGGTGGCAACGCCATTGGTGAATGTCATATCGCCATACTCTCCGGTGATAGGCGTGTCGTTCAGCGTTACCGTAAAGGTAAATGCCTTGCTCTGGTCGCTGCCGAAACCACTTACCGTTTTGGCGACTGTCAAACTTCCAGTTTTTTCCACAGGCGCATTTATTACCTTATAAATAAAAACTCGTGATATTAGCTCCGAACCCACTGTCTCAAAATCCGAAAGAGAAGGTGAAGGTGAAAATGGAGAGGCCATGGTGTGATATTCCGTGGTATAGCCTGGCACAGGGTCTTCCAAAACAGTATAGTGAATCACGCGATTCTGGTCATTCTTATAATCCAAACCACCGAAACCGTCGTTCCAACCATTCGAATCGTTTAATACCAGTGTCTTTCCTGTATCCACGCCATCCGCATACAGATGGATCGTGACGGCGTCGTGTGTATGGTTTTCCTCGCCGTCCGACCAGGCTTTGTTCACCAAAACCTCAATTGTTTCCCGTGTTGATACGCTAACAATAGTTACTTTTACCTCAACCTCATCCTTGCTTCCGTCAGGATAGGTAACAACTACGGTTCCAGACTTTTCTCCTGCTTCGCTGGTATCGACTGGCTCCTTCCAGTCATAGGTTGTTCCTTCGGGCATATCGCCCTTGTTGGCGATACCGTCTGCCGCATCCGGAGTTTCGCCCTTGTTGACCTCGACATCTTGTCCTCGCGGATCATATTTGTCGGAATCCTCTTGCGTATCAACCTGTGCCACCAGCAACGTAAATGTTGCTACGTTGCCATTGCCGCAGTCGTAGGAATAGGTAACCTTAAAAGTACCCTCATCCACAGTCAGAGTGCTGCCACTGACCATACCTCCCGCCCAATTACTTGCTTTGCTCGCGTCAAAGCTGCCTGGCAGGGTGGACAGGTCAAAAGTTCTGTCTGCGTATATGCTGATATGATAGATGTTATCTTTGTGGGCAATTGAATTCAAATTCGGATTGTTGGAAAAATCCAGCGAGGTCAACTGGTTACGATCGCAATGCAGAAGGGTCAGCTGCCCATTTTTGCTTATATCCAAGGTGGTCAGCAGGTTAGCTGAGCATGCAAGGAGCGTGAGCTCCGCATTGCTGCTGACATCTAATGCGCTCAGACAGTTGCCGGACACTTCCAATCTATTCAGCTTTGTATTTTTGCTGACATCAAGGCTGCTGAGCTTGTTTGTCGTGCAAAGGAGCTGCTGCAGATTGGCATTGTTGCTAACATCAAGTGAGGTCAGCTGGTTAGCAGATAAGGTGAGACCTGTCACAGCGGTATTTTGGCTAATGTTTAGCGAGGTCAGCTGGTTGTTGTTGCAGATAAGCTGAATGAGAGCCGTACAATCTGTCAGATCCAGAGAGCTTAGATTGTTATTCTGGATATAGATATACTTTAGATTCTCACAGCCACTAAGATTAAGAGAAGTCAGCTGATTGAAAGTACAGAAAAGATTCACCAGAGCAGTATTTTTGCTTAAGTCAAGAGAAGTCAGCTGATTTTGGTTGGCCGACAAAGTGATGACTTTTGTAAAGTGCTCGATGCCTGTGAGATCGGCGATGTTTTTTGAAATGCAGTTCAAAGTTGTTACCGCATCACGTTCTGCCTGGCTAAGGCTCCCGTCCTTGTCCTTATCATAGTCTGCAACAAAAGTTCTGAAATTTTCATCCGGGAAATTAACTGCGTTGATCTCCACATCGCCGGATGCCGCAAAGGCAATAGTCGGTACCAGCGAGAATACCATCATCAGACAGAGCAGTAAGCTCAATAGCCGATGCCTTTGTTTGTGGTATTTCTTCATTTTTCTATCCCTCTTTCCATTTTGTGTTGTTGGTGCATTATGTAATCGGGCCATTGGCCCGTAAATTAGGGAAGCTACCCATAGCGTGCTTTTTGGGCAAGACATTGGAGCAGCTTCTCCTTTGCCACCGATCCATCAGAAGCCGGAGGCGAATCGGTCAAATAAGCCAGAGCGTCATTCCATGCTTCAAGTGGAAATGCTTCCACCGGAATATGGGATACTTCCCTGGCAAGCCGCATCTGCTCCCAGCAGCTGAGATACCGTAAATCAGACAGATAGCTACATCCGCTTCGCTGTGCCATATACTCCAATAACCCAACGTCCCATCCACTTGCCATTGGCTCCATCTCATTCACCTCTCTCTTGACATAGAGCAATAGAGCATTGATTATAAGCCGCAAGTGTCATTATCATTATTAAGCGTTCCTAATAGACACCTCGTTCGTTCTGTAATCGTTCCAAAATTAATTATTATATTTCTACTCAATTTTTTAGGCGAGCAGGGATGAAAAAAAGCAGTCGTGTTCATCACGACTGCCCTTATATTGTTTTATTTTTAAACGCGAGGCACATACCGCCCATAATAATACTGGGCAGTATGTGCCTGTGTTTGTTCGTATGAGTACCAGAAAGGGACAGACTCTGGTATATTAGTTTGCCTTTTATATAAGGTATTTTGGGTTGTTACTGTTGCCTACGTTCATTTTATTATATACATCCTCTTGACCTCTCATACAACGGTCAAAGTGGGCTGGGTTGTGTTAGCCCAGCCCACTAAAGTCGTTCCGTTTTTTGATGATTCCCGTAGAAAAAGCTATTTGCTGTTATGGCTTCCAAAACGCTTTTTGCTGAATAAAAGCGATACCATACCAAACAGGGACAGGCAGGCAAGCTCTGTCCAAAGTCCCATATTCGAGTTATCGCCCGTCTGCGGCACCTTGTCTAAAGGTCTTTCCGGCGGGTTCGGGTTGGTCGGCTGCGGATTTGTCGTAGTCGGCTCTGACGGCTTAGGGTCTGTTGTAGTCGGGGCGGTCGGCTTAGGGTCTGTTGGAGTAGGATCGTCCGGATCGTTGTTACCAGAAGAAGCGTTGCCGTAGTCATTGACAAACGCAACCGTCTTGGTGGTGTTAGAAGAAATCTCGCAAATGCCATCCGTCAAGCCTTTGGCAGTGGTTGTAAAGCTGCCTGTGGTAATTTCTCTAACTTCTACATTTCGGTCGCTGTCAATCCGGCTGAACGTCATGCTCTCACCGTTTTTCAAGCTGAACGAATACCCATCCTTGCCAATTGTCAAGCTGCCGTTTTCTGTAGTGCCGTCCGCTTTTACCAGCTTGTACGATACTTTTTCAGAAACCGCGCTGCCTCCGCTGCTCTTGACCCAAATCTTAAACTCATAACCAATGTTTTCAGCAGGGGCTTTGTTTCCGGTTACGGTTTTGGTGATTTTCACATCGCCCTCCGGATCGGAGGTATCATCACCGCCGCCTCCGCCTCCGGAACTGCCCTTATAGTTTTCAAAAGCTGCTGTGGCTGTCACGCCCGTCTGGATGGTGCCTGTTTCGTTGGTCTTGGTAACGGTATAGCCGTCGTTGTCGCTTTCCTCTACCGTATAGGACACGCCTGCGGGTATGCCGGTGGCCGTCTTACTCTCTCCATGCTTCAAGGTAAAGGTGGCAACGCCATTGGTGAATGTCATATCGCCATACTCTCCGGTGATAGGCGTGTCGTTCAGCGTTACCGTAAAGGTAAATGCCTTGCTCTGGTCGCTGCCGAAACCACTTACCGTCTTTGTGACCGTTAGATTTCCGACGTTGTCCACAGGCGGATTAGGTCCATCGGGGGTCTTTTCTAACCGCGTATAGAACTGATTTACCACATTTCCGGCTATCACCGTCACCTTGGTCCCAGTATCTAAGTAATCACCAAACATATCGCTGCCCACTTTTCCCGGGGCGAAACGATATCCTGCCGGATAGCTGAACGCCAGAGTGTACTCCCCAGCCGGAACATTTTCAAACTCAAATGTAAAGTCGTTGTCTGCAATGCGAACTGGCTTGACCTCCTGCCCGTCATCTGAACGAAGGACCGGGTTCATCTGCTCCAGCATATCTTTGGTCGCAAAGTCCTTCTTTCCATCCACCAGGGTGTGGACGTTGAGTTGCACACGCTTGGCGACTTCCACAGGTGGATTAGGACCATCGGGAATCTGTTCCAATTGTGTGTAGAAATCCTGTTCTGTTGTGGTCGCACGGACAGTAATTTTCTCACCGGAATTCAGATAAGCTTTTCCGCTGTGGGTTTGTCCAGCGCGGAACTGCCAGCCTGCGGGGGTGTCAAAAGTCAAGGTGTATTCCCCTGCAGGGATATCCGTCCAATCAAAGGTAAAGCCGTTCTCCCGCAGCACAGGTGCCAAGGCTTCCCCGGCCTCATTTGTCAGCTTTGGGTTCATCTTTTCCGCTACTTTTTTATATGCGGTGCCAGTATAGCCCTCACCCACATAGCGGTGGATATTCAGCTGAACCAATTTTCCGACTTCCACAGGTGGGGTAGGTTCATCCGGTGTTTTCTCCAGCCTTGTGTAGAACTGATTTACCACATTTCCGGCTGTCACCGTCACCTTGGCCCCAGTATCTAAGTAATCACCAAACATATCGCTGCCCACTTTGCCCGAGGCGAAACGATAGCCTGACGGATAGCTGAACGACAGAGTGTATTCCCCAGCTGGAACATTTTCAAACTCAAATGTAAAGTCGTTATCTGCAATGCGGACTGGCTTGATCTCCTGCCCGTCATCTGAACGAAGGACTGGGTTCATCTGCTCCAGCATATCCTTGGTTGCAAACCCTCTGTTTCCGTCTACAAGAGTATGGACATTTAGTTCTACGCGCTTTGCGACTTCAACAGGCGTGCTTCCTTTATCGAACCGCCATCCGCCGACTTCCAATACACTTCCAGTAATAGTGATGCCGGTTCCACCAGGCCAGCCAGTGAATACCCACTTGCCGCCCTCTACGGGGATTTCTGTTTTAGCAAGCGTAGGATAGGTCACGTTCGTTCCAGCTTCCAGATCGGTGATGGGAGCCGGGAGAAGGTCAAGCACTTCCTGCGGCAGCTCCTTGGGATTGCCATCTGTACCGTTGGTCAGGCTCACAAATTTAAACGTGACAGTGAACTTCATGGTCGGCTTATCCGGTCCTTCCACAAAGTTCCACTCGCCAACCGTCAGGATATTTCCATTCTGTACGGTTGCCGTATTGCCCAGCGGCCATCCGGCAAACACCCAATTGCCGCCCTCCGCTGCTACTTCGGTTTTTGCAGGCGTAGGGTGAGTAATGACCTGTCCATCTGTTAAGCCCTCCATAGCGTCAGGAATCAAGTCAACGACTTCTTGGGGGAGTGTGGTATGCCCCTTGTTCATACTTGCTGTTGAGGGGACAAAGTTATAGGAAGCGAAAAACGTTTTGTACTGGGCCAGATTCCAAGTCCCTGTAAAGGTCACATCCGCGCCGTTAACCGTTGCAGTCGTCTTGTCCCAGCCCTGGAAATGCCAGATACCGCTAAGGTCTTTTACCTGAGTGACTGCCAATTCGGGCGGTGTCACAACGGTGCCGTCTGCCACATCGGTCTGCGGTGCAGGCAGGAGATCCTTCACTCTTTGCGGCAGGGAACGATATGCTGGCAGATTTTTAAATTCGTAATTTACGGTATGTGCGCCAGCCGCTGGTTCCTCTGAAACAATATGAATCCGGGCCAACATGCCATTGCTGGAGCCATCCCCAGCGGTACGAGTCCGATAATTATAGGTGACATCCATGCCGTTTTTGACGCCATAAAGCGTTGTTCCCTCAATTTTATCGGCTCCTGTCAACTTGGAAATCCGGCTGCCGTCCAGTTCAGGAACCAGTTGACTCAAATCTACGGTTCCGTCCGGTGTGGCCCGCACAGTGACCACATCCAGGAAGCGATTATATGTAATCGGAAGCGATGTGCCGCCATCCACAATCTCGTAGCCAAGAAGGGGATTCTGGTCTAAGAACAGAATCTCCAGCTTTTGATTATTCTTCGCATCCAAAAAGAACAGGCTCGTCTGCTGCGCATGAAGGTCTGTCAGATCTGGATTCTGGCTGATATCCAGAGAGGATATGTCCGCATTGCCGCTGATGGCCAGTCGTTTCAGCTTTGGATTTTTGGTTACATCTATCTCCCGCAGCTCGTTTGATTCTACAAACAGATATTCTAATTCCGGCAGCATGCTCACGTCCAGAGACGTAAGATTATTGCCATCTATATCTATATATGTAAGCTCCTTGTTGTTGCTAAGATCCAACGATGTGAGTGAAAGTCCGTCTATATGAATTTCTTTCAGAGCAGGGTTATTGCTCAAATCCAGTTCTGAAATTAGCCCCGTGCCCTCTCCCTCTTTTGTGATGTCGGCATCTAAGCCTAAGTACGTCAACTTCGGGTTGTTGCTCAAATCCAACGACGGAATGGTATTGCCGCTAAGGGTTAATTTCTCTAACTCACCTTGGTTGCTCAGATCCAGTTCGTAAGTAATATTTGCGGCTTCATCCAGGCTGATCAATTTAAGCTTTGTGTTCTGGCTCAAATCGAGTTGGTTGGTAATCTCAATGTGCTGCGTGATCAATGTTTCCAGATTTGGGAAATATTCAATGCCGGTCAAATCCAGGCCACTCTCTGGCGGGGGATTTCCCGTATTTACGTTATACTGGAATCGGAGCTCCGTTACCTTGGCCCGTTCTTTTTCCGTTAAAATACCGTCATCTGAACCGAACACATTGGGATTCGCAGGGTCATTCTCCCTTTGACCCAAGAGCCATTCCCGGAAAAGCTTACCCGGAAAATGTTCTTCATCAATGAAGATGCCGTCCACTTCCGGCGCGTCCATCAGCGCATTGGCCGGAGCGGGAACTTCCGGTTCTTCAGCCGCCGGAGTCGCTTCCACAGGGGAAGCGGTTCCCGGCTGTTCCTCCGTAGTTTTCGGTGTATCGGCCTCCGACGTATCTGGTGAGGCCGTTGCCGGGGCTTCGCCTGTTTCTTCCGCAGGAGGTTCCTCTAAGGACACCGTTTCCTCCACAGCTGGCGGCATCGCTTCTGGGACTTCTTCCGGCTCGCCGCTTGGCTCTGTCTCCGGTGAACTCTCCAAAAGCGCAACATCTTCAGTGACTTCGGGTGTCGTTTCTTCTGCCGCGATTGCTGGCGGCTCAGCTTCTTGCGCATAAGCAGGTATTACATTGCCCAAGAGCGTTACCACCATGATCAAGCACAAAAGAAGCGACATGGCTCTTTTTTTCATAGTTCTTCCTCTTTTCTTGAAATATTATGTAGATTCGTTTTCCTAAAATATAATTTTAATTATCAAGCGTTCTCGGAATTCTGTTTTTTCGTTCCGCAAACGTTCCAAAATTTAAAATAATATCTATTAATCAAGTGCAATGTGTGTGAGGCTCTCCCCAACAAGTTCCCCGCGAGAAGCAAAGCCGCAGAATTACCGATTTGGGCACTTTGGTAAAAACTTGCTCTGTTCGTTTGTTTCTCTGTTCTTTCCCTCAAAGTTACAAATGACCTGACCGTTCCTACCCGCTTACATCGTAAATGTTAGCGCCGCCCCTGCTTGACCAAACAGTCTGGCTGTTTGGTCTGGGCCATTGGTTTGGAAGGATGTAAACATAAACAGGGCATTACTTGAACCATCTGCAATGATTCTGTTCACCTTGGAAGGAGTCAAGGCCGCCGCCAATTACCTACACTCCTTCGGTTTTCATGAAAGAATCGGAGCCATAGATTCCCGGCTCGATGCTCACGTACTCGTCGCCAAAGAAAGCGCAGCCTTGCGGTATGATGCCTTGCTGCATCATGTGTTTTATAATCGTATCTGCATTGTTTGATTTGGATGAGATTCCCAGGCGGATAAAATACAGCTATAACATGGAGGGTTGCGAATCGGAGAACTTTTGAAAGTGATGGGCCAGCGAATGCTGGAGCTGCGCAAACAGCTGCGATTGACACAGGACACTCTGGCTAAGATTGCGTATGTCACACCACAGACCATTTCGACTGCGGAACTGGGAACAAAAGCCATACGGCTTGAAATTATATTAAATATCCGAGCAGCATTGGACATCAGCACAGATTATTTGCCGCGGGGGGGGGCAGATTGCAGAAAATGATGCCTGCTTCATCAAAGGATTGCTACATTGACACCCAGCCAGTAACGCTATTTAGAAGATATAATCGACAGCTATATTGCTGCCGTTCAAGAGAAAAAAGGGGTATAGGCCGAGGCTTTATCCGCCTCTACCTATACCTCTTTATTTATCACCTACGGAAAGCGGCCATTGTGCTGGCTATCAAGTTGCGGGTCACATCATCAATCTCGGGTGCTTCTCCCACCTCCCGCATATACTCCGGCTCCTGCGTCTGCACATTTGACGTCGGATCCGCTTTCTCTTCTTCCATTCGGCAGATACCCGAGGCATGGGCAGGTTTTTCGGTCTGTCCTGTCTCTTGCCGCATGATCTCACGCACAATAGCTTCGATAGCGGCTCTGTCAATGACCGGAGCAACCGTCTTCAAAGGCTGTGGGGCATCTGCAAAATGCGCATTATAGTATGTGATTGCATTGGCAATATACTGAGATTTGCTGTGGGGAGGCTGAAGTTCCAACAGTTCAACGGCGGCCCGTTGTACGGGGTCGCCAATATTGAACCGCAGAGAAAATCGTCCCCGTTCCTTTTTAGCCGCCATGCTCGTCACCTACCCGCAGTTTCCAGCCGATAGAGGTATTCAAAGCCGACCGCATTGGCATTGATGTTTGTGACGAACAACGGCATTCCCACCTTACCGGAAGCTTCGATCTGCCGACGCAGCAGGATCGCGCCGCCGCCCACAAAGACCACCTTACTGTAGCGAAGATCCAGCATCCGCTCCCGGAGCGTGCTGAACAGGTCGTTCACAAATTCCTGTGCCAGCCGCTCCACAAGGCGCACTGCTTCCGCCAGATACGACGTCTTTCTGCCAGCAAGAATTGCATCCACATCGCTTTCATCCAGCAACAGATCCAACTCCGAGTTGCCTCTGGACCTGATCTTATTGTAGAGCAGAATCACACCGTTTTCCAGCGAATCGCAGGAAGTGAGATCAGCTTTGCCATTTTTCAAAAGAAGATAATCCGCCGTGAAGCCTCCGATGTCCAGCACCACCGCTTTCGGGTCATCCATGAGCGTGTGAAGCATGGTAGCCGCCGCTGCATACGCCTGAGGGTAGCAAATCACATCGGTAATTTGGATGGCATAGGGCTTATCTCGGTACACGAACTCCACGATCTCATCTCTCTTGAAATAATCGGTAAACTTTTTTGCTTGGGCACCAAAATGTGCGGGCGGCAATCCTACCGGCAGTTGGATATTGTAGAGTTCCTGCTTGCCGATGTGACGTGCCTCCAGTTCCTCTGCAATGGCGATCAGCGTAAGTACAAAGAAGCGCTCATCTTCCGTCTTGTCCTTGCGGAACGGGATGCGCTCCTTGGAGAGCATGTAGTAATTTCCCCGGTACTGCAGGCTCTGGCCAAAGGGTTTTGTAATGCTCTGTTGCAGTCCTGAAACAAACGGGCTGCAGTGGACGGTTTTAATTTGCTTGTTGCCATGATCGACACCAATCAACATAGGTAGTTGCCTCCTTTTTTTGCTTTATACATATCCTTTACGCCTGGATGACGCCTTTCTCAACAGGAGGGCAAAAAACACAAAGTCTATCTACCATGGTAAAACAACGATACCGCCGGGAGAAGAATTTTTTCTTCTCCGGCGGTATCGCATCTATTCGCTGTAAATCAGCGTATATTTTATGTGTGTACGCTGTATCGAGCCTTTGCTATGTCTTCTATTCCATGCAGGATGACGGTGCCGCAGATCCCTCTGCCATAAGGCGTATACTCCTCAAAAAAGAAGCTGTACGGCTGGCTGTCATCATAGAGGACGATCTTTTCCGTACCGCGCCACTGGAAATGCTGTTCCAGGATCTTTCCCAGTTTGTGACGCAGAAGCCGGCACCCAGTAACCTCATGGAGATTTTTCCGGCAGCGGAATTCATATCGGCGTGTTACCAGTTCCGGGATGGAGAGCTGGCGCCACTCGGCACCATCCATATCCTCTCCGGCACCTGCAAAGGCGCGGAATGGCTCATAGGGAATCCGCACATCCTCTTTCCAGCCATGCACCTTGTCGTTGCCATCTTCCTGAAGCCATGTGAACCGGATCTCCAGAATCTGTGTACCATCCGGCCCCTTTGTCAGCCGCAGACTGGCAAAGGAACCGCAATCACTCGTCAGCACCCTTTTATTCGGCTCTTGCTCCAGCTTTTGCAGCTCGTTGCGCAGGATGGCAAACCGATACGGGGACTTTTTCTCCCATGAAATGGTGCGAATATAAAGTAGTTCCTTATTGCACCGCACTTTTATCATAGTCCGGTCATTCATACGCTCATTCTTCCTTTCCAGAGAGCATTCCTGCGGTATGCAGGGCCGCCTGTTCTACTAAAAATGCACACTCCACATATTTTTCTTTGTGGGAGGTCATTGCTGCGCCGCCCAGGGAATCAAGATACTGCTGCCCATTCTTGGACTTAGAGATATACACATAAAACGGGTTGCTGACATACTGATCCCGTGCATAACAGTTGACATACCTCCTTGCCAGAACAGAGACTGCCCCCAGCTCCGCAGCTTTCCGCGTTGCCAGAGCGACGGCCATCTCCATGACCACCTGCTGATCATCGTCATTGATGCCGGAGGTGTAAATGCGCTCCAGAAACAACACCAGTTTCTCACTGACAATATGACCGCTCTCGGTTGTGTTCTCTCCGGCCAGATCAGCAAAAGAAAGCATCAGTTCTGTCGGCTTTTGAAACGCCCCTTTCGTCAGACGAATGCAGGCGCGGGCCACGATCTCATCACCTTTTCTGATCAGGATGATTTTCTTGTTGGAATCAAAAGCCGCCAGCAGGCACTCGCGTTGGCTCCCCGTTCGATAAGACAAGCAGGTGCTATAGGGCAGCTCGCCTATCTGAATGGTGTGGTAGAAATCATCCGCTTCTTCGGCAATAAACTTGCCTCGATCCAACGCAAGGTTCTTTTGCCATGCGGTCTCCTGCTGCTCACTGATTGGGTGATTTATTTCCCGGCGCAGATCGTCTGCGAAATATTTCAGCACATAGAACTGGCCCATGAGTTCAGCCTGCACGATCCTTCTGAGTGCCTCGATAGCCGCATCATTTCCCTGCAGGTAGTTATATAGCGGAGTCACCAGGCTACTGCCTCCTCGAAGCAGGAAGTCTGTGATACGATTTTGGTTCTGTTTCACAAACTCGTCTGAAATGGAGAGGCTTTCTTTTAACTGGGCCCAATCCATATCCGTGGTCAGGACAGAGGCGCGAACCTGCGGCCAATTTTTACACCCGGCAAGCAAGGGCAGGTTTCTGGCCGCAAAGACCGCATCCGTTTCCGTCCGGAGATCCAGGACAAAGGGGCAAAGCTGGGTGTAATGAAACAGCATTTGCATAGCCGTCCGCCTCGTCAGCCCGCGAATATGTCCGAATCGCTTCCGATACCATTCGCTGAACGGTTGCTCCAGCAGGCATTGAGCCAGCTGAGTCAGTTGCTCATCCTCCGTGTATCGGCTGACCAGATCCCGCTTGAGGAGCTGGCGAAGCGTGAGCATACGCTGGTCTACCGGGAGCGGGGTCAGCTTTGCATACAGGCGGACATAGATTTGGTCCTGCTGCCACAGCAGCCGCATCTCTTCAAAGGTATATTGCTGTCCTTCCTCCAGGCAGTCAAAATAGCTGTCTGTGCGCTTTGCAGCATCGCAATCCTGCAAATTCTTTTCTGACAGGGAATTGATATTGCAGTGCTCACAAAAGCAGTCTTCAAACAGGAGCGCATAGCAGCTCAGAGAAAGGAAAATCTCACTGTTCTGATCCACCAACTGTAAAAAGTGCTTTTTCCGGTGTTCCACCGCATAGACAAGGATTGGAAACTGATACGAGCGGATCGCACCGAAATCCAGATGGAGGCAACCGGCATACAGTGCATTCAGGTAACTGACCTGATTGCACAAGATCTCCTCACGCTGTTCTTTGTTCAGCGGTGCTTCCTGTCTGATGAACCAGTTCAGATCATACCGTCCCGCACGGTTTTCAAACCAGCGTTGGAAAAAGATACTCAAATCATCTACATCATGTTCAAAGACCTCCAGCAGCTGGCGGAACTTCCCGATATCGGTTTCCCGCAGCCATTGAAGCGCTTTCAGCCGGCCAGAATCAAGAAACACGGTCACGCCCTGCTGGTACAGCAGGCCGAGGATCTTCTGCAGCGGTGTATTCTGCTCCAGAAGTACCAGCGTCTCTTTTTCGTTGCTATGCCAGTTGAACAGGCAGGCGCCAAGAAATGGAAAGCGCATCATGTCCCGCTGATGTGCGGTCAGTGAAGAAAGCCCTTTCCAATCTGCAACAGGAAAAAGCCAGAGATTATCCAGAATAGCTTTTTCCTCTTCTTCGTACTTGACATAGGGCAAATAGTATTTCAAATACTCAAAAGTCAACGCCGTTGGAACATTCAAAGACGCTGCCTCCAGTACCTGTTCCGTCGGATACTGTGTCAGGCTCTCATGGCAGTCATCTGCCGATTTGAGCATCGGTTCGATCCTGTCATCCTCGATCTCACAGGCGCACAAGGCATGGTACAAATCTGCGAACTCACCGCATTCAACCAGTTCCCGCTGAATTTGGGAGCTCCTGTTTTTCTTCAGCCGCGCCTGCAGTTCCAGCCGTTCGACCTTTTCGCACGCCCCGTCCAACTCGTTCTCAGAAAACAAGCCCGTTAGGCTCAGCATCAGGCCGTCAGTCTCCATGCGGCCCAGCAGAGACAAATGTTTCATCGTATTGGTCATGCTGCTGCACCTCCTTCGATCATGTTTTTCACCATATCCAATAGTTCTTGTTTTGGCCTGGTCTCGTACTTTGCCAGCATTCCGCACAGCACAAAGAAATTCTGTGTGTCTATCGGCGTCAGTTCCTGCACACAGCCGGCAGGCCATTCCAACAGTTTTTCATAGACCATGTTCATGGCTTGCTGTTTTTCTTCTTTGTAATAATACTTGTCTGCAAATTGAACCAAAGACATCGCACTTCCGTTATAGATCTGCGCCAGCTTTTCCTTTCTTTTCAAAAATTCCTGCTGCTTTTGCAGCATCTGCTCCTGCTCTTTTTTCTCTGCAGCGGCCTTTCGGTCGGCTTCAAGTTCTTTTTTGGAATAGAACCGTTTTTTCAGGCAGTTGCCATCATAGCCTCCGCTGTTGCCCCGGGCAATCAGCTGCCGCAGGACAGAGGCCAGGGTGGGCCTGTCGTAGAGCCGCTGAATCATCGGGTCTTTCAGTGCGCTCCAGACAAATGCCGTATAGTGTTCCGGCTCCATTTGAAAAAACGAAGAATCCACCCATTCGTAGAGCTTTCTGTGCTGCTCCGGGCCAAGGAAAGGCCGGGCAATTATGGTGCGAAAATTCTCGTTTCCGTAACCACTGGTATTCTCGCAGAACGAGCGGTGAAAATAGAACCGATCTCCGAAAATCTCCTGCAGCTGTGTAAATCTGTATTGGTCCAGCAACTTTTCGACAAACCGATAGCATTTCCAGCTGGAAATACGCAGGGCATAGTCCCGAAGAAGCTTCAAAGGGTATGCGTATTCACCCTCCGCTCGGTGTTTCTCAAAAAAAGCCCACAGGTCGATTTTCTTCGTTTCCACCAGAAGGGTAAACGCCTCCTCGGTGTGCTGCCGAAAGCAAGTGAAATACTCCATGTAGTCGGCACCGGTCAGTTGCCTATACCGGGCAAGCCACTGTCCAATAGTTGCCGATCCAAGCGAGCGAAGCATTTGCATCGTGAACAATTCCAAATAGGTGTCCCGCTTTAACTCGACTGCCAGGCAGTCATACTGCGGATCAAACACATCGAACAGATAATTAAATGACTGCTTAATGTTTCGGTTCATCCAAAGGATAGTTTTGGGGGAAGACGGTGAAAGGCTTGAATTTACAGCCGCCCACAAATCCCGATTGCCCTCATATTTGATGGAGAAATCCTTGTAGCGGGTAAATAGCCAGCCTACATATCCATAGAGCGAATCCGGCAATGCCTCCGGGCAGTTGAGCAACATCTTGCAGCACGCCGCCGCAAGTTTCTCGGCAGGAATGCTGTTAGAGGATAGCCGATACGGAATTCTATCCATCCACACAGCGAGTGAGTTTGTCAGAATGATTTCATCTGCTCCGTACCCAGCTGCGGTCAAAACTGCAAACTCCCGGCTGTCCTGCTTCATGTTCATACAAGGGAGCTTTACCAGCGTTCGCAGTACAAGATCCGCCTTTGACCGGCAGGCCTTCACCTGCTCAGCGTATATGCGGATAAACCACTCCAGCACACCACAGTTAAAAGCCAGCGGCATCGTCCGCTCCGGACCAAACAACCGGAGCAGCTGTGCGTGCATCGCCTGATATCCTTCCTCCCGGTCATCAAACAGAGAAAGGACAACCAAGGCTTCTTCTGTCTTGGTGTATTCCGTCTTTGCCAGGGCATCCAACAGGGCGCGTTGGCGCACAGCATCTTCCTCCAGATGATACAGAGCTCCGCACAGGTACACATCTCCATCGGCAGCCCGCCGAATCTTCTGAATAAAGCCACTGCGCTGACTGCCCACAAACATCTGATCCGCATGGAGTGTGCGGGTAACGGCAAGTGCCAGTGCCAATGCACGGACAATGCGGATATCTGTGCCCAGCTTTTCCTCAAACCGCTCCAGCACCTCTCCGGGATAGCGCAGGCTATATTGCTCAAAATAGACAGAGACATCTACATCTTGCTGCCAAATCTGGGCAGCTGCGATCTGGCGATAGTGCATCCTTGCTTTGTCGTCCTGAGAAGTCTGTACCACCAGTTCGGCAAAGGCATGATACAATGTCAGGTCAATGGCTTTCTGATATGCCTCGTATGCCGGCATGATTTCTTGATTCACAGTTGTCCCTCCTTTCGTGATTACCTGGGCCAATGGCCCCCGGTGGAGTAGTTCCATTCGATGGTTCCATCGTCGTACTGGAGAATTCCATGCGCCTGCAGGCTCCAGCCATCGCGCACTCGCGTGAAGAGCGCCGTCGTTTCACACGGCCGGATTGCTTCGGCAACACTGGTACAGCGATATTCACTGCCGTTATGATTGATATAGGTCTGATTTACGATTGGCGTGATATAGGTTCTATCCATATCAATTCCTCCATAGAACAGAGGGAGAGCGCCAAACCATGGCGCTCTCCCCGTTGTTATTGATTGGCCCGGTGTTCAGGCCACGCCCGCCATACGGAAAAACTCCTGCGGTTCCAGCACAGGGATACCCAGCTCCCGCGCCTTGGACAGTTTGCTGCCAGCCTTCTCGCCGCAGACCAGGTAGTTGGTCTTACGGGTCACCGAGCTGCCGGCAATCGCCCCCAGCGAGGCGATCAGGCTATTCATCTCATCGCGGGTGTAGGGCTCCACCTTTCCGGTCACCACAATGGTTTTCCCGGCAAAGGGATTGTCCTGCGTGTTGTTTTCCGCAACCGGCTGCACCGGCTTCTGGATCTTCATCATCATCTGCAATTCCTCCCAAATACAGAAATTTTCTTCTCTGCTGAACCACTCATGAATATTATTGTGCAGCGTATCTCCAAAGTCCGGGAGCTGCCGGAAGTCGTACCCGGCATAAACGGCATCCCGGAACTCATCCAGATTACCGTGGAATACCCGGCAAAGAACGCCGCTGGCGGTGTTACCGATCATGGGGATGTCCATAGCGATCACATACCGCCCAAAGGTCGTATTCCGGCTCTGCTGAATGGCGCTCCAAAGGCGCTGCCAGGATCTTTCTCCAAAGCCGTCCATACGCACCAGCTCGTCTTTATGCTGATCCAGCCGGTAGATATCCAGATAGCTGTGAATCCACCCCCGGCCAATCAGTTTTTCCAGCGTTGCTTCGGAGAGTCCCTCAATATTCATCGCCTTTTTGCCGACAAAATGGACAAACTGCTTGAGCTTTCTCGTCTCGCAGCCAGCACTGTCGCAAAACAGCGTCTTGATCGTGCGTTCCTCGCCGTTCTCATTGCGCCCTCTGGTTTCGTGGATACGGGTGGGTTCCCCGCAGCAAGGGCACCGGTGGGGGTATGCGCTTTCCAGCACAAAGCCGCCACGGTCCAGATTGTCTTCCACATGAGGAATGATGAGGTTCCTCTTCGATACCAAAATGCGGTTTCCCGGCGTCAGTTCCAGATCTTCGATAAAGGAAAGATTGTGCAGGCTCGCTCTGGACACCTCGCAGCCATCGATTTCCACCGGCGCAAAGACTGCGACCGGGGCGATCTCTCCGGTGCGTCCGGGCGTCCATTCAATCATCTGGAGCTTTGTTTCAAACAGATCATCCTCAAATTTGAAAGCCAGTCCGTCCTTATAGTGGTGGCCTGTGCGCCCGCAGCTTTTGGAGAAGGCCACATCATTGTAGGTGACAACGATGCCGTCGATGGGAATGTCATTGTCTCTGGCATACTGCTGCAGTTGCTTGATTCCATCCTCCGCCTCTGCCTGCGTCAGCGTTCGCTTGGTCACCAGATACTTGCAGGGGGTAAATCCCAGCGCAGAGAGCTCTTTCAGCCGCTCCGACTTGCGCGGCAGGTTTTCAAATCCCTCCAGCACAGTAAACGGCATGAACATCAGACGCCGCTCCATACAGGTCTTGGCATCCAGCAGGCGTACCGAGCCAGCCGCCAGATTGCGTCCGTTTTTATAGGTCTCTCCGTTATTGTCCACCAGCGAGGCCTTCAGCTGTTCGAAATCGCTGGGCCGGATGAATGCCTCTCCAGTGATCACCAGACGATCTTCATACTGGATATGTGCTGGTATGGCGCCGATGGCGCGGGTATTGTGGGTCACAATTTCGCCCACCTCCCCATCGCCTCGGGTAGCAGCCTCCAGCAGCTCGCCGCCCTCATAGGTCAACTTGATGGTGAGTCCATCCAATTTGAGCATGAACATCACCTGATGTTCGCCCATGAAACGGCACACCTCTGTAATGTTTTTCTCCTTGTCCAGCGACAGCAGCGGAATCGGGTGATTCGTTTTCTCCAGCTTGCTGATTGCCGGATACCCCACCGTACTGGTGGGAGAGTTCGCCATCTGGATGCCCGTCTGCCGCTCCAGGTCTTGAAGTTCCTCAAACAGCCGATCATAGACAGCATCACTGATGCTGGGCGCATTGAGATTGTAATACTCATGGCGATAACGGTTGAGCCGGGCAGTCAGATCCTGCTGCTTCCTTATCAATTCCTGATTCATCGCGCCACCTCCTCATTCAGTACACGAAACGCAATAATCAGCGTTTCTTTTTTGTTGCCGCCGTAGGTGAACGAACTGCACACACCATTTTCAAATGTCCAGGTGCTGGCCGGCCCCCACCAGAGCATGGCGCCGCGGCCATCATTGCCAGCATTGATCTTGTCGGCCGGCTGATTCAACACCTTCGTGCAAAATCCATTTGAGGTAATCCATGTGACCTCACGCAGTTGATTGATGCACTCCGTTCGGCAATGATCAACGATTTGCAGACGGATTCCGGGCCGTAGTGCGCGTTTCAGCTGATTCAAATTTTTGATCATGCGGCATCCTCCTTACTGTTCCGTTTTTCCTTGACAGCGTAGCGCCCGAAATTCAATTCATGGATGATGTGTTGGATCACTTCGTCATCATCCCATGCGGCAAAAAGAGAAGTCCGCTCCGGCCCTTCCCCCACATGGACACTCACCTGTCCACCATAGATCTGCATCAGTACATCCGTGCGTTTGGCGCAGACGATTGACAAATTTCCAAGCTGTTTCATAATTCCTCCTTGTTCACACAACATGCAGCCAAACCATGACGGGACGGCGAAGGTCTGCAGTCGCATAATTCTTTCTGATATTGACGGGACGGTAGTGCCTATCCAAATCGCATTCAACGCTTTGCTCCACTCGGCCTTTATCCCGGGCCAGTTCTTCACGAACCGCCTGCAAAATACATAGGCGAGTTTTCAATGTGTCGCTTTCTCTGCAACGAAGCGAAGGGCAATACACATATTCGTGCGGGTTCTCTTTGAGCATGAAGCCATAGGTCATATACTGACGGCATTTACGCTCCCGCTCCCGTTCGATGTGCTTCACATAGTCCACGGCGCTTTTAACCCCCTCTGTCAAACAGAGGTACCCCATCTTCTGGCGCTGTTCATCGGACAGAGAAATCTCATCCTTCTTCTGCCCCGGCAACCCCTTATAGATGTGGAAGCTCTCGGGAGCATAACGATAACCGCGGATGTTGTACTCAAATTTCAATTTGCTCAATGTAAAACCCCTTTCTTAAATGAATGGCCGGACGCCCCAAGGGACGCCCGGCCATTGAACCTGTCTCACGCGGCTGCAGGGAGTGCCTGCGGCTGTATGACTTCCGTATTTTCCATTAAGTCGGCCAACAACACATCTGCCAGCAGACGGCCAGCCAGATGCCCGGTGTGAATAATCACACGGTCTTTCTGCATCTGGATAAATTCCTCCTTCCGCAGCTCACGGCTCCGCTCGGCCAGCTTCAGGTCGCGGCCAGTAAGACGGGCTGCTATGACCTTCTGCCACTTCAGCAGGAATTCCGTTGCCTGTTCGATGTCCTCATATTGGCGATCAAACAGGGTGCGTTTCTGCCTCACAGTGCCATCCGGCTCGATTTCAAGCGTGTAATAGGGGTCTTCCGGTTCATCCGTTCGGCGAAGGAACATGATGAAGCTCTCCCGGCGCTCGATGCGCTCATAATACCGCTCGCCGCTTCCGTCATTCCCAACGCAATGGTGGAGCATACGCCCCTCTTTGATGATGGCAAAGATGTTTTGGGGCGCAAGCACTGTGTAGTCGCCATCGCTGTAGGCATATTTTTTCTGCAGCTCCATGCAGATGTCGTTGACATGGGGATATTTCGCCGCCATTTTCGATGCCTGCTCCTCCAGACTCCCAGCTTCACTCTGAAGGACCAGTTCATCGTGCCGCTGGCGCAGTTTGCGCACACGGTAGACGATCTCATCACTGGTGTCATAGTTCAGCCGTTCTGCCATGGCAAGGTAGTCCTGCCAGGTGGTCAGCGCCTGCTGGCAGCTGCCATCAAAATACTTTTTTTGCCGTTCCAGATAATTTCTGATCTGTACCAGGCTCATGCGGTCTGCGATAAAGACCAGATCCCTGGGACTGATCCGTTCTTTTTTGCTCCAACACAGCATTTCATCCGTAATACACTGTCCGGTCCGCTTCTCAAGCTGCAGCCAGGCCAAAGTCTCTGCGTCTCCGTCCAACTGGCGCAGGCGGCGGAATTTGGGCGTATCAAGGCCCAGAGCTCGGATCAATCCCGGCTCGTTCGGATGCAGAACCAATTTTCGCACGCGATCACAGGAGTTGAAGCACTCGTCGGTCAGCCGCGGCAGTCCAGCCTTCCAGATCTGCTCCATCTGGGGAAGTTTTTCCCATACCGCCAAGTATTTTTCAGGATCAGTGATTGGATGGCTTCGTATCCACTCAACCAAGCCGGTCTGGCGAAGTTCTTTTTTCCCCAGGCTGGGCAAAGTCTTTCCATACACCCGGCCAGACTGATTCCAGCTATAGTTGTAATAGCAGGGGCTTCCCTCGATCCAGCGCACTTCTCTTTGGCAGTACATTCCCCAGTAATAGGAACGGGTCTCTCCGCTGCGGTCATAAATCGAACGCCGGATCTCATGCCAATAAGGTTCGCTATTGGGCAGACTGTGCTTTCGATAAGTCCTGTTCGCCCAGAATTCTCGGACAACAAACCCATCCCTACACTGCTGGATGAGATAAGCATAATGCCTCTGCGTCTGAAAATAGCCAGTGCGGCCCAGCGCCTTGAAAACAACGGGATGCCGACAGCAGATGCAACGCCCCTCTTTGTTGTGGTAGGGATGCCCAGAAATGGGCACCTCCTTCCCGCAGAAGGTGCAGTAGCCGATTTTGGCTCCACCGCGCTTGTAGTGGTAAAATATAAAATTTTCCCGCACGGCCACCTTGTCGGCCCAACGGCCCCAGTCTTTCGGCAATTTTGGTACCTGAGCAAGATCTTTGTCCCACGGGTCGGTGATCCGCTTATGACGCCGGTCCAGCTGTTCTTCCCTCACTTTTCTTTGAAAATCGAGGATGCCGAAGTATCCGCCCCGTTCGCTGGAAAAATACTGCTGTACCATATCTGAGTCTTCTGTGCCTACCCAGCAAACCGCATCATAATCCTGTCCAGGCCATTCCAGTCTGTCCAGCTTGGCGTCTCTCCACTTCTTATCCAAATAGTCGTAGGTAAGGAACTGGCGCTTCTTTTTATCAAAAAACACCTCATAGGCGGGATTGTCCCCATCCAATCGAAGATGATCCGGCAGATAAAGCGCCGCCTTCAAAATGCCGTTCTGAACCATGCAATTCATATAGCATTTATACTTGCGACGAATGCGGGTATAACCGGAGTAGGTTCTCACTTTTTCCGGCTCGTCTTCAAGAGCCACCTTTTTCATTTCCGGCGATGCCGTCAGTTTCGGCATCCCCAGAAGAATAGATTTCTTCAATTCATTTCACCGTCCTTTTTTCAAGATCGGCTCCATACCACTCATTGGGTCGGAGTTTCTTCCCATCGATGGTCGCCACCACGATCTTCTGTATGCAGCCGGTGACCGGATCTTCCTTGGCAAACGCAAGCACATCACCTTTCCGGCTGCCTTGTGCAACAGGGTCAACACCACGCACAACAGCGTACCCACAACATGCCACAGCTTTGTCCTTCTTCACACGGCTGTTCCATTTCCGTTTCGGATGATCGGCCATAAACGCAAGACCAAGGGTGAAAAGTTCTTCCTTGGTCAGCCGCCTAAGAACCGTCAATTCAGTGCAGGAAATCTTTGAGTCGAATTCGTCCTCATCAATGTCGCCGCCGGCGTTGACAATATAGTATTCCGAGTGATCCGCATCACCGTAATAACTCAGGCAGTCCAGTGGGTCTTCCGCACAGTGGAAACCGTTTTTGCGGCAGTTGGCTTCTTCGGTCACGTTCAATCCCATCTGAAACTGATAGCCGATACAAACCATGCCAGGATGAAACCCTTTGTACGCAATCATACGCTACCTCCTTAACCAGCTTTTGCCACGCTGAAATCCAGCAAAGACATCTGGCCATCAGTAGAAGGCTTCTTTTCCGGTGCCGGCTTTGGTTCCGGCTTTTTCTTTTCGGCGGGCTTCTTTTCCGCTTTCTTTTTCTTGCCGGTATTTCCGGTAGTTTTGCCAATATAAGGCTTCGGGACAAACTTTTCCTCCTGCTCCTGGTCCTCCTTGGCATCCGGGTCGCGGAAATAATCTTCCGCCCATTGATAGCACAGATCGTCCGGAATATCGCAGCCATAGCCTTGGCCGCCCTGTCCGGGCTGGATACCATTGGCTTTGAGCTCGTCCTGAACATAGTCCCACGCCTTCCGGCTGATGTACTGGAAGCAATGGATCATGGTTTTCTTCGGGTGCATGGTGAGCCGGGCAAAAGCCGGATCATCCAGGCAGAGCGTCTGGATATACTCCGAAACACACTCCTTCATGTTCCGACGGGTCAGCTTTTCCACATCCTTACTGACACGTTGCATGGAGGCGGATACCACTTCATCATCGCTCATGGCGGCAAGGCGGTCCATCTGCTCCTGCAGGGCCCGCTTTTTTTCCGCCTGCTTGGCCTCCCATTCATCCTTGCGTTTGGCTTCGGCAGCCTCATGCTCGGCACGACGCTTTTCTTCATCGGCATCCTTGGACGCGCCATTTCCGGCGGGCACATTCGTTTTGATGTCATCCGCATCGTCACATCCGCCATTCTCTTCTATGGGATCATCCTCCGGCGCTTCCATCATCTCAGCGGAAACGGAGGATGCCGCATCAGAACCAGACTGGGGTGCAGCTTCGTTCAGGGGTTGGACAGACGAACGGATGACCGGAGGAACCGGCAGTTCGTCAAAGCTTTCCTCTTCCTCAAAGGCATTTTCGCCCGTGAGTGCAGCAGCCGACGGTTTGCGTCCCTCCTGCATATCCAGCGACATCTCTGAAAAATATCCCATAGTAATCTCCTTTCTGTAAACGAAAAACGGCATGGACGGGCCAAAGCCCATTCCATGCCATCGTTACCTGTATCACAGCACATAGAGCAAAGTGCTGAAGCTGTCAAAGCAGTAGCAGACCACATTCGGGTACTGCTCCGCCCATTCTTTGATTTGATCCTGTACTGCCTGCGCCACCAGCTGTGCCGAAATATTCCAGGGCGGCGGAACTGTCACCGTGAAACATCCCTGTTCTATGTTGGGGCGAACATCCGCATTCAGCTGAACGCATTGCTCCAAAAGCGCCTCCAACTGTCCCTTCTTCGTTCCTTTTACAACAACCATCGATCTGCTCATGCTCCTCCCGAAACCTTCTTTTTGGCGAGCATCGGAGAAAATTTTACCTGCTGAAACTTTGTATCTCCGTTCACATAGTAGTAAATTCGTTTCATGGGATACTCCAGTTCCACAACATCGGAAAGCGACATCGGCCGTCCGTTACAGTCTTCCGGCAATTCTACGCTGAGTTCTGAAAACAGGCGTTTCAATACCTCGGCATCACTTTGATTGGTCGGACAATAGACTTCTCCCGTCCAGACCATGCGATATTGAGCCGCAGGCGGCTGCTCATAGCCGGCCTTTTTTACCGCTTCCATACCCTTGAACGCAAACGGAATCGCTTTCTGCTCGTCCAGTTCCAGCTGGTAGAGCACAAATCGCTGACTCCTGCGCTGGGGTTCCAGAAGGACGCCAAGCGCCTCCCGGCCATGGCGCAGAAATGTTTCATGCTCTTCCCGGGTCAGGCCTAGATATTCGGTCAAACCGATGTTACTCTCCGCCCGGTGCTGCCATTGCTCGGTGCAGTCCTCAATATGCGCCAACTCACACCAGCCATTGAGGTACTGTTCTTTGAATGTCTTTCTTTCCAACTCCTTTCTTCGCTGATTTTCCCGGCGCAAAGCAAGCTGCCAATCATCAAATCCCTTATAGTTGGGGTTCCAGGTCAGCCGCCTGCAATTCATTCCGTACTTTCGGGCTGTCAGATAGATTTTTGATGCTCCCGCCATGGTCATTTGGTTATTGTACTTGTCCATATCGTGGGCTTCGATGATCTCCTCTGTACCGCTCTGCGCCAGAAGGGCAAATAATGGGTCCAGCGGACTTGTGTTATTGGCTCCGGCAATCGCAGCAAAGGTGCGTCCAGTCAAACAGTGGGATATGTCGGCTTTCAGCAACCCCTCAATGACATACACCACACGGGCAGACGGATCACCAACCAGGTGTACCGGGCTTCCCGATGAAGCGCCGTCTCTCTTGGAAGAAGAAGAGAACCAGATGTATTTGGCGCCAGCTTTTTCCGGCGGGTCATCTTTGTCCTTCAGCGGCACATCCAGCATGATTTGAAACCCCTGTAATCTGCCGTCAAAACCAACGGCTGGAATCAAGATTCCAGATGTTTTTTTATAAAAGGCCATGGTCCAGTAGCCGCAGTCATCGCGGTAGAACCCCGGGACACCTTCCACCTTACAGCCCATCTGTATCAGACGCGCCGTAATAGAGCGGCACAAAAAGGGCGGCGGAGTGCTCTTAAAGCCCAGCGATTCGATTTGTTCATCAGATAGCCCACGCTTTGGTGAACGAAGATGTTCCCTATGAGCCGGCCGCAGTGTAAGCTGAGCCAACAGCAAGGATAGCGTCTGGTGGATCTCCGTAGCACTTGCTTTTTCCGACTGCGGCACAGTTTTTCGCTCGGAAGTAGAATGACGGACGGCGTCAGCCCGGGCCCCCGAAAGCGAGGGCCCGGTGCTGACCGCCAGCTTAGGAGCTTCATTCCCGGAGCGTATATGTTCTTCATGGCAGTTGTCGCACAAAGCTTCTGCTATTTCCCAATAAGCGTCCGAGGTCGTCGTATTGTTGAGCCGTGCATACAGCCCAAGCATTCCGCCATGCTCGCCGCAGTAATTGCAGCGCCACACATTTTTGACGAAATTGACATTCATTTTTCCCCGGCGATCACCGCAAAACGGGCAATCCACATAGACACTATTTGACTGCTGGCGCCTGATACGTAGGTGCAGCAGTTCCACGACATCCATGATATTGAACGGAAATTCATCCGGGTATGAGCCCATCTGTCATTCCTCCCTTTGTACCCTCGCTGGGGTTCATATCAGCCGGCCTTCTGGAGAGAATCGAGCACCAGCTGGGCGGCAGCGCGCACCAGGTTGTTCTTGCTTTTGCCCGGAATAAGATAAAAGCGCAGATTGACCGGGCGTTTCTCCGCCACCTGCGCGATCGTCATGCCACGGCAGATACCATCATCCACAACGACCTGTCTGGCTTGTTCCAGCGTCATCACCTGCAGAAGCTCTTCCACAGGAGTATCCTGCGTGTAGGCCGGAGCCTCGTCCTGCGCAGGCGCATCGTTGCTCTGGGGTTCAAGCCGCATCTCAGCCTTTTGGGCGGGCAGCGGCAGTTCATCCGTCTGCTCCACGGCTCCCGGCTCAGCGGCAGCCATCACAGTATCCGTGGGCACCACTTTCTCCGCCTTAACAGGCTCCACCGGTAGCCGCTGTTCCACCGGCTCCACAGGCAGGGCCGTCACAGCCGTTTTCGGGGCCATAGGCGCCCTCTGCTGCGTTTTAAGGCCGTTGCCAGGGAGATCACCCACGGCGGGCGCAGCGGGCTTCTGAGGGGCGCTGGCAGGCACCTGTCGCGGTTCCGTGCGCTCCGCCTGAACAGGAGTAGTCGTAGCCGTCTTTTTCTCGGCGGCGTCGGCCTTCTTCTGCCCGGCGGCGGCCTGTGCATCGGCGCTGATGAGTTGAATACCGAAGCCGGCATCCGTGAGCGCCTGGCTCAAAGCCTCATTCTGGGCGCCTCGGATAAAGTCCCGGTTGTCCTGAAGCTGCTGTTGGGCCACGCTCATGCTGAAAGGCTCAGCATCGCTGCGATCCAAGAACACACGGGCCTCAAAAATCGCCATCTGCTCGGTGATCCGCAGCGCCGTCACGCGCATACGCCCGTTGGGATGGGTCATGCGGAACCACAGCTTCTGATAGGGCAGATCCAGCCTCATACTGTCCTTGGTGCGGCGGAGGAACTTGAGCGGGTCAAAGCCCGGCACCTTGTTCAACTCTGCTACGGCGGGTACGGCCTCATACATGGTTTTGGCATTGCTGCTTTCGTTCATTTTGCAAACTCCTTCCTGTTAAATAAAATAGGAGACGCACTGTGCTTTTTCTGCACTTTACGTCCCTTTTTAACCTGCGTGTTTCAATTCTTTTTCCGCTTCGTTCGGGAGCGGGATGCCGGCGCGTCTGGCATAGGCCTTAAAATACATGCCAATGCGTGCGCCCAGCAGCGTATTTCGCTTGCTGATCTCGTTGCGGTGAATCGCCATGAACAGCACCTGCTTCTGTCCAATCAGCACCACACGCTTTTTAGCACGGGTGATTCCGGTATAGAGCAGGTTGCGGTAGAGCATGATGCTATGCGCTTTCAAAAGCGGCATGATAACCGTTTCATACTCAGAACCCATAGACTTATGGATGGTGGTAGCATAGGCAAGGTCCAGATTGACCATATCCTCTACGCTGTATTCCAGTTCTCGACCAACTCCAAAATCGAGGCCCACATGCTTTCCGTTCTCACCGTCTTTGATATAACGGATAAAGCCCAGATCGCCATTGGATACCTTTGCGGTGTTCTTGGTCTGCATAATACGGTCATTGACCCGGAAAACTTTGACGCCGATTTTGATCTCGTCTTCGGCAGAGCGAAACGGGTTGACCACTTCACGGATTGCCTCATTGAGCTGTTCCGCCGATGCCGCACCTTCTGAGCGGAAGGGCGACAGAATCTGCACCCGGTCGATGCCGCTTTCCTCAATCTCTCTGCAATAACGGGAGATAATCCGCTCGGCGGCATCCGCCTGGTTATCGCTCGCCATGAACATGAAATCCGGCCCATAGTACAGCTTGGTATTGCCCTCGTTGATAAACTTGGCATTGTAGGCTATCAGGCTGTCTTTGGACTGGCGAAAAATCTGATCCAGCACAGTGACAGGCACCAACTTGCAGTCAATCAACTCACGGAACACATTTCCGGCTCCCACGCTGGGAAGCTGGTCCGGGTCGCCTACAAGCACGATTCGTGCCCCGTCCTTGATACGAGAGAAGAATTTATCTGCCAGCCACATATCTACCATGGAAAACTCGTCCACGATGATCAGATCAGCCGACAACGGCTCCTGCTGTTTCGTTCGGTTGACATCGTCCTCTTCGCTGCCGAGACCCAAACCACTGTGAAGTGTCCGGGCCATATCAAAGCCGGTGCTCTCTGCCATACGGCGGCTAGCTCTGCCCGTCGGCGCCATCAAGACGATTTGGCCGTCAGGGTGCAGCCGGTGATATACCTCCAGGATCGTTTTCAGAACCGTTGTTTTTCCGGTACCGGGAGAGCCTGTGATAATGGAAAGATTGTGGCGGTACGCCGCATAGACGGCAGCCTCCTGTTTGGAAGACAACACCACGCCCATCTCACGCTTGACCCGTTCCAGTACCCGCTCGATCCGCTCCGGTTCCGACGGCTCCACCAACCGCATAGCAATGCGGCGGGCGGTCTCGTCCTCCTGTGCAAACACCCGGGGCAGATAGATGTTATCCTTGACCGACACCACTTCTCCTTTGAGAATCATGTCCTGCAGCACATCTGCGACTTCCTGCGCCTGAAGGCGAAGTGCCGGCACAGGAATCTTGTTGTTGAGCAGCCGAAGCGCCTCTTTCTGCAGGGTTTCCCCGGGCAAGAACAGGTGCCCTTTGGAGCCTTTGCCATCTTCCAGCGCCCAGAACAGTGCTCCTTTGACCCGCATGGGATCATGGAGGTCACCGCCGTTCTTCTGAACAATGGCATCTACGCGCAAAAAGCCGAATCCAGATATCTGGCACAGTTCGAACGGACTCTTTTTCAAGATGTCCACACTGGCCGGCCCGAAATACTGATAGATCTTGAGCGCCGTTTTCGGCGTGATCTTGAACGGGGAGAGCAGAACCAAAAGATCCTGCAGCATCCGGCTCTCCGCATAGGAGGTCTTAATCTCCTCCAGTTTGCTTTCCGTGATACCCTTGATTTCCAAAAGCCGTTCCGGCTGCTTCTGCAGAATGTCCAGCGTGTCCTCTCCAAATCGGGATACGATCAGCGCAGCGGTCGCAGGTCCGATGCCTTTGATAAGCCCCGATGCCAGATACCCCTCCACACCGCTTTTGGTCCGAGGGACGATCTCGCGCCACTGCTCCACCTGAAGCTGCATACCATACTTGCCCTGCTTCCATTCGCCGTCCAGTTCCAGCTCCACCGCATCCGTGCGGGGCAGTTCATAGCCGGTCGCCACGAAGCGGATCAGATGGTCTCTGTACCGGCGGGTAGAACGGGCCTCCAGCGGCACCTCTTTGTCAGCAGTCTTCACACTGATAATGCAGAACCGATTTGCCGGGTTGTGATAAATCGTCCCGTCATAAGTTCCTTTATGGATCACTTCTTTTTTCCCTCCTTTAAGCCGCCTTGGTATCAGCTTTCACACTGAACCGGCGAAACTCCGAGATCGTGACATACTGCTCATAGATATCAGGATGGTCCAGTTTCAACCGGATCAGATTGTCTTTGTCGATGTTAGGCTTCCGCACCGGATTGTAGGTGACCGTATAATTTATGCCGTCCTGCTGGCAAATGGCTTTGCAGCTCTTGCCCATTTCGGCAATCAATGCTCCTTTCAGCCGTTGCATATCCGCATCGATTTCCTTGCTGTTCTTTTCAGCATGTTTCTTTTCTTCTTGGAGCTGGAGATACCGCATCAGCTTGGCAGTCAGAGAATAATCAAAGGTCACCACAGGGGCGTCCTTATCCGCAGGACCCGTATGCCGGCGCACGCTTTCAATTACAAGGTCGCCCTCCTCGGTATAGGGCGGCGGTGTTTTGGCAAGGACATAGTTCTCCCAGAAATGTTGTTCCAAGAAAATCATCTCATCCTCATAAGCCTCGTCGCGGCGAATCTCACGAATGATGGTTTCTTCCTCGTTGTTGCCGTACAGACAGCAGAAGAAGCAGCGATCCACATCCATAACGGCCATGTAATGGCGCCCCTGGGTTTCGTAGTAGACCGGAACAGTTTCTTCCCCGTTCAGCCACCAGTGATCCTTGGCATTGTAGTTCGTGGTTTTGATTTCCAGAATTGCGGTCGTACCATCCGGAAGTTCCACAAAGTAGTCCACATCCGCCAGCATCCAGGGATACTTGGGGTGCTGGAACATCTTCTTGACCTGATAGATCCTGTAGCCGGTCCGATGCTGGAAAATTTTCGCCACTAGCGGCTCCAGCAGATGCCCCATTTCCAGAGCAACCCAGTTTTCTTCGTTGTCCTCAACCGCTGCAATATTCAGCTTGTCGTAGTACAGGTCACGGGCCGTCCGCCAGGGTGATATACCCAGCAGCGCAGCCACATCACTGCCACCAATTCCTTTTCGCCGATAAGCGAGCCATTCCTTTTCGGATAAGCCTGCGGTCTCGACCAGTACCTGCGGTTGATGCGTTTCCTTCAATGCCGCACAGCTATCCGGCATACTCAGCACCCCCTCCTCGTCGGGCGAGGAACGACATGCGCCTTCATCACCGGGCACCGCCTCTTGATAGGCTGCTGCAGTTTCTTGAACTGCCTCCAACTCTCGTTCAATTTTTTCTCTTTCACCATGATGTCATGGTTCAGCATTTTCGTGTTCATTTGCATACCTGCCTTTCTGATTTTTGATATATCCTCAAAGCCGCTTCCGGCATTTGGGCAAAAAAATAAGCGAGGTTGACTGCGGCATACGCCTGCTGTCCACAGCAACCTGTGAACCAAAGTCATCCTCGCCAATAGGGAATGTGCATTCCCTGAAAATAGAAAAAAGCCAGTAATATACCGACCCATACGGGCGCAGTAATACTACTGGCACAAGTACAATCTTAACTGCGTGTGCAATGCGGGCTTTTGGCCTGCGGTACAGAACTTATGTCTGTATCCCATACGGGAAGCGCACAAAAATCAATTACAAAGCAAGTTTAGCACAATATATAGTGTTAGTCAAGTATTGTTGTCTACATATAGCGTCTTAATTGTTTCTTCGTATCTGTCTGAGAATAAAAAATGGGAATCTGCAGAATTCAACCCGTTCCGTCCCTATATATAAAGCGTATAGACATGGCGTGTGGTTCCACTGCCTGTCTGTGCGCCTTTTGTACCTTGACAGCCCCTATAACCTTTTCCATTGGAGTTATACAGGGGTCGTGGATAGTGTGTGATGACTGCATGGAGCACGCCCACGACTGAAATGCTGCACAGCAGTTGCCTGAAAATACGCGGCGGAAAAGCCCGGCGCAGGAAATGGCCTTTGGAAGAGACCTGATACTTCCCGATGAATTTGAATGACTTCATTGTTTTTGTTGAAAACCTTTCCCGACAAACAGTAGAGGATATATGTAATTGCAAATAAAGGAGGGCAATTATGGAGAAAAGAAAACCCAATGACCTTTCGCCTGAGCAGTGCTTGGCGGTAGATACGGAATCGCTCTGCAAGCTGCTCGACTGCGGGCGGCACACTGCCGTTCAGATCGGCGACCTTGCCCATGCTCGCATCACCATGAATTCTCGTGTCCTTTGGAGCGTTCAGCGCGTAAAGGAATATCTTTACGAGATCTCATGCTGACAGAATCCTGCCCACCAGGGGCGCAACAGCACACCAACCATCTGGAGGTATCAATTTATGCCCAAAATTAGAAAAGACAACAAAGGCCGCAATCTCCGGCCAGGCGAAACCCAGCGTTCAGACGGCAGCTATATGTTTGTCTATATGCTGGGGAAAAAGAAAAAGTACATTTACGATACTGACTTAGCCGCTCTTCGCGCAAAAGAAAAGCAACTCACGAAAGATGCCGATGACCGCGTTCGTACCCAAGAGGCCATGAAAATCACCCTAAATGACATGTTCAAAGTTCTCATGGATACGAAACTCCAGTTGAAGGCCTCCACGCGGGCAAATTACGAATACCTTTGGAGCAGTTATATTAAGGACGAGCCGTTTGCTAACACTCCTCTGCCCAATATTCGTAAAAGCGATATCCTGACATTTTACACTAAGCTTTTGAAAAAGGGCTTTGCAATCAACTCGCTGGAAAGCATCAATAATCTGGTTCATCCCGCACTTGAATTGGCAGTCGATGATGACTATATCCGAAAGAACCCCAGCAAGGGTGTTTACCGTTCTCTAAAATCCGAGGGAAGCGGAAAGCCTGCAAAAACAAGGATTGCGTTGACCAAGGAGCAGCAGAAGAACTTCCTGCGCTTCATTTCCAAATCGCCGATGTATAGTCACTGGCTGCCCGTCATGGTCGTACTGCTTGGTACGGGACTGCGTGTGGGAGAGTGTACTGGGTTAACCAAAAACGATGTGGATCTGGAGAACAACACTATCTCCGTGAATCACAACTTGATTTATCGGGTCATTGATGGGAAAGCAGGCTTTCACATTATCACTCCCAAAACGGCAAGCGGTACTCGCACTATTCCCATCCTGTATCCGGAGGTTGCCGAACAGCTCCGTGCGCTGATTGAAGTGATGGACGCCTTGTATCCGGAGGATCTCGTGATGAATGGATATCATGGTTTCCTCTTCCGAAACCGCTCTGGTTACTTTCTCAGTGCCCACAACATCAACCGGGCCATTGAGCGCATCTCCATCGCCTACAACGCCGGAGAAATGGATCAAGCAGAATTGGAAGACCGTGAGCCGAGTCTATTGCCTCATTTCAGCGTACATAATTTACGGCACACCTTCTGCACCAGACTTTGCGAGAGCACAAACGACATTAAGTTCATCCAGCAAGTAATGGGACATGCTGATTTCTCCACCACCATGGACATCTACACCCATATCACGCAGGAAAACATGAAGGAAAAAGCAGAAGTGATCAAGGGCAATTTGGTGCTGATGTGAAAATTACAAAAAAGGGCAAATCCGCATCTCAAACGCGGATTTGCCCTTCATTTTGGCCCGTCTGGTGTCGTCTGGTTTCAAGCAAAAGTTGTAAAAAAGTTGTAGTTGTAAGCCCCTTTTACTTCATCTTGTGTCATCTACTTTCATCAGACACTACATATTGTGTTTTACTTGTCCAATGGCTTCATCGTGGGGAAAAGGATGACCTCGCGGATGGTACTGGAATTCGTCAGCAGCATCACACAGCGGTCGATGCCCATACCCATGCCGCCCGTCGGGGGCATGCCGTATTCCAAAGCCGTCAGGAAATCCTCGTCCAGCATCTCGGCCTCGTCGTCGCCGCGCTCACGCTGCTCCGCCTGCTTAACGAAGCGCTCGCGCTGGTCGATGGGGTCGTTCAGCTCGGAATAGGCATTTGCCATCTCACTGTGGCAAATAAACAGCTCGAAGCGTTCCGTCAAACGCTTGTCCTGCGGGCTGCGCTTTGTCAGAGGAGATACCTCCACCGGATACATTGTGATGAATGTGGGCTGAATGAGCTTTTCCTCCACACGCTGGTCAAAGCAGGCGTACAGCGCGTTGCCCCAAGTGGGCTCCGCCGCCTCCGGCAGCTCCACATCGATGGCTTCGGCCGCGGCAACCGCCTGGGCATTGTCGGAGATGGCGCCGAAGTCGATGCCTGCATACTCCTTCACGGCGTCCACCATAGTCAGGCGGCGCCAGCCCGGCGTAAGGTCGATCTTTTCGCCCAGCCACTCCACCTCATAGCCGCCCAGCAGCTCCAGCGCGGCCGAGGAAAGGATCCCCTCGGCAATGTCCATCATCGTATGGAAATCCGCATACGCCTGATACAACTCCACGGTCGTAAATTCCGGGTTATGCTTCGGGTCCATGCCCTCGTTGCGGAAAATACGGCCGATCTCATACACGCGGTCGATGCCTCCTACGATCAGCCGCTTGAGCGGCAGCTCTGTGGCGATACGCATATACATATCAATATCCAGCGTGTTGTGGTGGGTCACGAAAGGACGCGCCGCAGCCCCGCCTGCGATGGTGTTCAGCACCGGCGTTTCCACTTCCATATAGCCGCGCTCATCCAGGTAATTGCGCATATGGCGAATAAATTTGGAGCGCACCTCAAACGTCTTGCGCACCTCCGGGTTGACGATCAGGTCCACATAGCGCTGGCGGTACCGCGCCTCGCGGTCCTTCAGGCCGTGGAATTTTTCGGGCAGAGGCAGCAGGCTCTTGCTCAGCAGTACGATCTCGGTGACATGCACGCTGATTTCGCCCATCTTCGTACGGAACACAAAGCCTCTGACGCCGATGATATCGCCGATATCAAATTTCTTGAACGCCTGATACTCCTCCACACCCACGTCGTCCCGGCGGACATAAAGCTGGATGTTGCCCGTGGTGTCCCGAAGGTCCGCAAAGCTGGCCTTGCCCATCACGCGCTTGCTCATCATGCGGCCCGCCATGCACACGCTGCGGCCCTGTTCACCCTCGGGCACGTCCACAAAGCTCTCTTTCACCTCGGCGGCAAAATCCGCCTGGGGATAGCTTGTCAGCTCAAAGGGGTCGTTTCCGGCCTCCTGCAAGCCGCGCAGCTTTTCGCGCCGGATGGCGACCAACTCGTTATACGCCTGCTCGCTCACTTCTTCGGCTACGGCCCCGATCTTCTGCTGGGCTGCCTCCAACGCATTGCCCAACTGTTCCAACGTTTCGTTTGCCATGCTTGTCCTCCAACATCTCGCAATTTATCCCATCCAGTATAGCACAAAATATAACACAAAAACAGGTGCTTTCGCACCTGTTTTTGAAAAAAAGCCTGATTTTGTGCGGCTTACAGCTCTGCTCGGCCGATCTCCATCACTTCATACTGCACAACTGCGCCGCTGGGCAGCGTGATATCCACCTTATCGCCCACGGAATGGCCGATAAGGGCCGCTCCGATGGGAGATTCGTCCGAGATCTTTCCGTTCATCGGGTCAGCCTCGGTGGAACCGGTGATATCGTATTCGTCCTCATCCCCGTCCTCATCCTTGATGCGAACATGGCTGCCGACGCTGATATGGTCGGTAGAAAGCTCGTCCTCGGTGACGACGCGGGCATGCTTGAGCATTTTTTCCAAAAGCGCGATGCGGCCTTCCACAAGGCCCTGCTCGTTTTTGGCTTCATCATATTCACTGTTTTCGGAAAGGTCGCCGTAGCCGCGGGCCACTTTGATCTTTTCGGCCACCTCTTTGCGCTTGACGGTTTTCAGCTGTTCAAGCTCGTCCTCCAATGCACGCAAGCCGGCATAGGTCATGACAATTTCTTTTTCCAAGGTCTCCGGTCTCCTTCACAGATATTGGTACCGCGCCGCGCCACAGTACAAAATGTGGGGCACTTGTACAATATGGGTTATTATAGTGTTTTTGCTTTTGGCTGTCAAGCGGAAAACCAAAATTATACAAATTGCACCAGTAAATGGGGATTTCTTTGTATATTACGGCTGAACAGACATTTTTTGTGAGCCTGTTCCGTTCCTTTGTATACAATGGGCGGCGGCAGACGGGCGTACACAAACACCGTCCTGCTGTAAAATCCCCCTGATGCTGCTATTTTATGCATCGTCCGGACAAAAGAGAACCACAGGAGGGAAAATCATCTCCCTCCTGTGGCGGTTTTCCGCTGGTATTGGGACGTTACTCCTCGTCGTCCTTCATATCAATGAACTTCTTCGCTTCCTCGATGACCTTCGGCTCCAAATTGGAGGGCAGCGGCTCATAGCGGGTGAATTCAAATACAAAGCTGCCGCGTCCCTGCGTGAGCTGGCGCAGATAGGTGGTGAAATCATGCATCTCACTGACCGGCACGTCGGCTTCCAGCGTCTGCTGACCATCCTCGGCCGGATGCATGCCCAGCACGCGGCCGCGCCGCTTTGTCACCTCGCCCATGATGTCCCCCAGCACATCGCCCGGAACAGTAGCCATCAGGTTGCCGATGGGCTCCAGCAGCACGGGGCCAGCCTCGGGCAGCGCAGCCTTGTAGGCCAGCTTCGCAGCCATCTTAAACGCCATTTCGGAAGAATCCACCGGGTGGTAGCTGCCGTCCAGCAGCGTGGCCTTCAGGCCCACCACGGGGTAGCCGGCCAGCACGCCGTGGCGCACGGCCTCCTGCAGGCCTTTTTCCACCGCCGGGAAATAGTTCTTGGGCACGCTGCCGCCGAACACGTTCTCGGCAAATACAAACTCTCCCTCGTCCGTCGGCTCGAATTCGATCCATACGTCGCCAAACTGGCCGTGACCGCCCGTCTGCTTCTTATGGCGGCCCTGCGCCTTACATTTCTTACGGATGGATTCACGGTATGCGATACGCGGCTCGGTGAGGCTCACCTCCACGCCAAACTTGCTTTTGAGTTTGGCGCACACCACATCCAGATGCTGCTCTCCCAAACCGGATATCACCTGCTGCACCGTCTCGGTGTTGACGGCGTACCCCAGCGTCGGGTCCTCTTCCATCAGGCGCTGCAACGCGCCGCTGATCTTGCTCTCGTCGCCTTTCTGCTTTACCTTGATGGCCATGGACAGCGTAGGCCGGGGGAACTCGGGGCGCGGCAGGCTCACCACACGGCCCGGCGCACACAGCGTGTCGCCCGTCTGCGCGACAGGCAGCTTGGTAATGGCACCGATGTCGCCCGCGCCGATCTCCGCCGCATCCGTCTGCTTTTTTCCTTTCACGAACACCAGCTTGCCCATACGTTCGGGCTCGCCCGTGCGGCTGTTTACCACCGGAGAGTCCGCCTTGAGCGTGCCGCTGACAACCTTGACATAGCTCATCTTACCCACAAACGGGTCTGCTACTGTTTTGAATACATATGCGCACAGCGGGTCTTTCGCCTCGCAGGCGATCTCCACTTCGTTTCCGTCGCGGTCCGCCGCAACGCACCCAGCGCCGCGCGCTGCGCTGGGCAGCAGCTTTTTGATGTAGCGCAGCACCATGTCCGTACCCGCCAGCGCAGTGGAGCAGCCGCAGAGTACCGGCGTGATGGCGCCCGTTTTAACGCCTACGCGCACACCCTCCGTCAACTCCTCCTGCGTGAAGGGCTCACCCTCGAAGAATTTCTCCATCAGCGCGTCATCGGTCTCGGCCACAGCCTCGCGCATGGCCTCGATCAGCCCGTCCTCCCGATGGCCGTATTTGGGCATAGGCACTTCGCGGGCCGTGCCGTTGACGTAGCTGTACGCCTTGGATTCGATCAGGTTCACAAACACGCGGCCGCCGGCCTGCTCGATGGGCACGACCACCGGACAGATGGACGGGCCGAACTCCGCTTTCAGCTCTTCAAATACTTTATAGAAATCGGCATGCTCGGCGTCGATTTTAGAGATGTAGATCATACGGCTCTTGCCGTGTTTCAGCGCCAGCTTGTACGCCTTCTGCGCACCGACGGTGAGGCCGCTGCGGCCGGACACTGTAATGAGCACGCTCTCGGCGGCGCGGATGCCCTCGTGCAGACCCAGCTCAAAATCAAACAGACCCGGCGTGTCGATCAGATTTATTTTTACGCCGTCATACTCGACAGGCGCTACGGCCAGCGACAGGGATGCGCGGCGCTTGGCCTCCTCGGGGTCGTAATCGCATACGGTGTTCCCGTCTTCCACACGGCCCAGGCGGTCGGTGCTCTTGGCGGTAAACAGCAGCGCTTCGGCGAGGCTGGTTTTCCCGGCGCCGCCGTGGCCCGCTATGAGGACGTTTCGGATGTGATCGTTTGCGTAATTCATAAACAACAACCCTCTTTTCCGCCCTGCGCAAAACGCATGGCAGCAACTTATACAAAAATAGTATCACAATCGCGTCGCTTTTTAAAGATAATGTTGTAAAAAAAGAAAGAATCTTACGTACAATCTTCCAGCATAAGATTGTATAGTTTGACAAGAGGTTTTCAACAATGGCTGCCCGGCGCAAACAATAAGCCGTCCTCGTGCCTGCGGCGCAGACAAAATGCAGAAAAACACATACCGCCGCGCTTTCGTCAAAAAAAGCTGGTATGCGGACGATGTGCATGATAAAATGATGCCACAAGGCGGGCCGGCACCAAAGGCGCCCGCGGAACATCGAGCCGGGCGCGTTCAGCCGTCCGGAGAAAGGGACGCGTTATGACGGCATATGAAAAAAGCCTGGAGGTCCTGCGCGAGCTTTTCGAAAAGGACTGCACCTTCGTATTGGCGACCGCGCGGGAGAACGTTCCTTCGCAGCGGGTGGTGGACGCCTGTTATATGGGCGGCGCATTCTGGGTGGTCACGCACGGCCGTTCCGCCAAAGTGCGGGAGATGAAAGCAAACCCCTGTGTTTCGCTCTGCAGCAGTTTTCACACCTTTAAGTGCAAAGCCCATTTCATGGGACATCCGCTGCTGCCTGCCAACCAGGCGGCGCGCGAAGCGCTGGCGGGGGCGTTCGAGCCGTGGCACTTTGCCTGCAACGATGAAGGCGACTCCAACCTGTGTTATCTGCGCATCGTACCGGAGAGCGGTTTTTTCCACAAGGACGGGACAGGCTACCGGGTGGATTTCATCAACGGGACGGCGGCGGAATTCCCCTTTACAGCTCAGGTCGAAATGGCTTTACAGCCGCGCGCAAATATTCCGGTATTCTGAAAAGGGCGGGAGCACACAAGGCTCCCGCCCTTATATTACATCTATAAAAGCCTCAGACGACAAACCCGCCGTTGGGCGCCAATACCTGCCCCGTGAAAAAAGCGCCCGCGTCCGATGCGAGAAACGCGACGGCAGCGGCCACGTCCTCCGGCGCGCCCAGACGGCACAGCGGCGTTTCCTCTGCAAGCGCCGCCTTATCCTCCGGGGAGAAAACAGCCATCATATCCGTTTCCACTACGCCCGGCGCCACACAATTTACCGTTATTCCGCTTGGGCCTTCCTCCTTGGCCAATGCCTTGGTAAAGCCGATAAGCGCCGCCTTTGCCGCGGAATAGTGCACCTCGCAGGAGGCCCCCACCTGCCCCCACATGGAAGAAATATTGATGATGCGGCCCCACTTTTGGCGTATCATATGCGGCAGCGCGGCCTGGCAGCAGTGGAACGCGCCTTTCACGCATACGCCGAACATGGCGTCCCACTCAGCCGCAGTGATATCTGTGAACAGCTTCTGCTGTGCAACGCCCGCATTATTGACAAGGATGTCCGCCGGCCCCAGCGTCTGCTCTACCTGCGCAAACATCGTGCGCACCGCCGCTTCGTCAGAGACATCTGCACAGAATACTGCCGCCGTGCCGCCCGCAGCGCGGATACGAGCCGCCACGCTTTCGGCACTGTCCCGCCGGGTGCGGCAGCACACGGCCACACGGCACCCCTGCGCGGCCAGCGCCAGCGCTGCGGCTGCGCCGATGCCGCGGGAAGCTCCTGTCACGATTGCGGTTTTTTCCATTTCGGCTTGCTCCCCTCTCTGCGCCTGCGGCGCAGCTCTTCAAAAAACGCCGCCAGCAGCGCGGCGCATTCGTCCTCCAGCAGCCCGCCCTCCACCTGGGGGCGGTGATTGAAAGGCAGCGCAAACAGATCCGTTACGCTGCCGCAGCAACCCGCCTTTGCATCCCGTGCGCCGTACACGACGCGCTTGATACGGCTGTTGACGATGGCCCCTGCGCACATGGGGCACGGCTCCAGCGTCACAAATAACTCGCATTGCCACAGCCGCCAGCCGCCCAAAGCGCGGCATGCCGCGTCTATGGCCAGCAGCTCGGCGTGATGCGTGGCATTCTTGCCGGTCTCCCGCGTGTTGTGTGCCACCGCCACAGGCTCCCCGTCCTTCGCCACTACCGCGCCTACAGGCACCTCGCCCAACGCAGCGGCTTTTTCCGCTTCGGCCAGCGCCAGACGCATCAACGTGATATCATCCATATGAAACCAACTTTCCTTATTTCGCGAACAGCGGCCATGCCGCGCGCAGCGCCATGCACGCCATCACCAGCGGGAACAGCGGCGCAGACGCCAGGCGCTCCAGACGGCTCTGGCGGTTCTTGGGGTCGTATACCCGGGGGATGGGCCTGAAACGGCGCATTACGCCCAGGCGGCGAATGGCCGCAAGACACACCACGGCCCCCACGCAGAACACGGCCACCAGGTATCCCGCAAACGCAAAGGCGGACACACCGTCCATCTTCTGCGCCGCATATAAAAAAAGAAACGACATTGTGTTATAAGCAAAGTGCAACGCCATTCCCAGCGCCAGAGAGCCGGTACAGTAGGCCGCCAGCCCCATGAGCACCGACAGGATGAACAGAGACGGCATCTGCGCGATATCGCCGTGCAGCAGCGTGAACACCACACTGGATACAACGATGGAAAACCATGTTCCCCAGCGGGAAAGCACTGCCTGCATGGCGCCGCGCACCAGCAGCTCCTCCAGTACGGCGGGTACCACACACATGCCGATGAAATACAAAAACGTGGCAAATCCGCTTTGTGGCAGACGGATGGCCTCCGGCGCGCGGTACCGGGTGAACGCGGCCAGCAGCCGCTGCAAAAGCGTAGTAAGCAGGCTGCATAGAAAGCCCGCCCCTAAAAACACCGGCACGAACAGCCACAGCCGCCCGTCCCGAGGCATCTGCACCGAAATCCGCAGGCGCATGGGCGTAGCGCGCACTCCCACGGCCAGCAGCCAGAACGCTGCCGCCAACCCGGCGGCGGGCAGAAGAACGTTGAATACGCCCAGCACCCACTCAGGCACAGCAATGGGGTTTTCCAGCGTAGCGCTTTTGTTGAACAGGCGCAGCAGCTGCCCTACGGCCAAACGCAGCAGCGCCGTGACGCCCAAATACACCGCCGCCGCCAGCGCCGTCAGGTTCGCCGCATAGCGCAGCGGGTCATTCTGTTGTTTGCGCGCCATCCCGCAGCCACCTCCCTCTGTTTATTCCGCCGGCCCGCGCGGGGCCCGCGCCGATGATATCCAGCTTCTATATTACAATATTCCGGCAAAAAAAACCACTGTGAAATCGCATCGCGTTTTCACAGCGGAAATATTTTTATGAAGGACTCACCGGGAGAAGCGGCGAATCAAAACAACCGCGCTGGTTCAGGCATATGCACGGGAAACGGAAGCGTAAACAGCCTCAGAGGTATCCTCCCCTTCGATCCACCCGGTGTAGGACACGCGGACCGTATCGCCTTTTTTCAGCTCCTCCGGAAAAGATTTTCCCGGCACAGCTTCAAATTTCAGTGTCCGGCCGTCGGCGGCGGCCAGCGTCAGTGCGGTATCGCTCACGGCACGCACCGTACCGAGCACGACGCTCTTATTGGCATCTTTCCGGGCCGTGACCTCCAGTGACAGAAGCTGTGCGGAACGGGTGGATTCCCCGCTGATGCAACCGGAATAAGTGACGCGCACACCATCTCCCGGCTCCACTCCGCCCTGCTGCCCGGTGAGGGATTTCCCCGTGTAGAAGGCAAGTACACGTCCGTCCGCCGTACATACCCCGATGCTGCCCTGTTTGCTGTTCACGGAACACACCGTGCCCCGCACAGCCTGTGCATCCGCCAGCTTTTCCGCCTGCACACGCAGCAGCATGGCATGGGATGTATCCTCCGGCGCGGCGCTGCCCGAATAGCTCAGCACCGCGCGGCTTCCCGCGCGCAGGCCATCCGGCATATCCACCTCGGCGAAGCCCAGCGCGAAGATATAACGTTCCCCTGTATCTGCCAAAAAGGTGATCGTATCCGCCTTTTCATCCACGGCGCGGATACGTCCCGCCAGGGTGAACACATCTCCCTCCGATACGCGCGCTGTCACACGGCTCACCACCGCGCCGTCCGGTGCGCCATCAAAATACACGCGCGCCCACATTCCCTCGCGTGGTTCGCCCTTCAGCGCACGTACGCTCCGGCCCGCCGCAAAGGTGTAGGTTTCACCGCCCGCCGTCCGAAGTGTGATGCTCTCTTCATCGAACGCCGTTACAACGCCGTCGGCCGTGCTCCCCATCGAAAGGGAGTCGGGCTGCGTTTCCTGCGCGGCCTCTATGCGCAGCAGCTTTACATTTCGGGCGTTGGTGTCCGTCAAAACGCCGTCGTACCAGATGCGCACATACTGGCCGGCCTGTACGCCGCCTTCTACCATGTCCTCGGCGCCGTCCATACGGAACACATACTCTCCGCCGCCTGCGGCACGGAGGATGAACTGTCCGTCCGAGGCGTCCAGTACCACGCCTTCTTCTTTTTTAGCTCCCTCGGGAAGCACCGTTCCCGCCTGAGGGTCCTGTATGGGCCGCCCTCCGCCGGACCCGGCGCATGCCTGCAGCCCCAACACCAGCATCAGGCACAGCGCTGCTGTCAGCACCGCTACACATCTTTTCTTCATTGCTCTCAAACCCACATCTGCAACCCTTCCTGCCAAACCTCCACGGTCCGCGGCATACTTTATCATTGTATGCAAAAACGGCACATGATATCCCGCCGCCGCAGTATCGCTGACATTGTCTTTCCATTATAGTAGACGCGCCCGCATCCGGTTTCATTTCAAAAAAAATCTTAAAAATCTATGACAATCTTCCAAGCACACCGGAACGGACCGTCGGAAGCATTTTTGCCGCGGCACAATAAAAAACGGCCATACGGATCGCTCCGCATGGCCGTTTTCCGGTTTTAAATCACTCGGCGTCCTCGCCGTCCGCTTCGCTGCCGGAGAGCAGCGCCTTCATCGAAAGGCTGATGCGCTTTTTCTCGAAGTCCACATCGGTGAGTTTCACTTCCACTTCCTGGCCTACGCTCAGCACATCGGAGACCTTCTCAACACGCTCGTTGGAAATCTCACTGATATGCACCAGGCCGTCGATGCCCGGCAGGATGCGCACAAATGCGCCGAACTTGGTGATGGACACCACGGGCGCCTTGAACACGCTGCCGATGGGATATTCGGCCTTGAATTTCTCCCAGGGATTGTCCTCGGCTTTCTTATAGCCCAGAGACACTTTTTTGTTCTCGGTGTCAATATCCTTGACGTACACATCGATGGTATCGCCGACGCTCACGACCTCGGACGGATGCTTGATGCGGTTCCAGGACAGTTCGCTGATATGCACCAGGCCGTCCACGCCGCCGATATCCACGAACGCACCGTAGTTGGTCAGGCTCTTGACAACGCCCGTGTACTGCTTGCCGATCTCCACATTGGCCCAGAACTCCTCGCGCTTGGCGTCGTTCTCGGCGGCCAGGACCTCGCGGATGGAACCCACGATGTGGCGGCCTTCGCACTGCTTCATCTTCAGGCGGACATTCGTTTTCACCAGGGCGGTATAATCCTCGCCATGGCGCAGCGTGGCCTGGGAGCGCGGCACGAACACGCGCACGTTATTCACCAGCACCACAACGCCGCCGGAGTTGGCCTCGGTGACGAAGCCCTCCAGGATCTCGCCGCTCTCGACAGCGGCGGCAACGGCCTCGCGGCCCTTGTTCTCATCCAGACGCTTTTTGGAAAGATAGACGACGCCTTCCTGGTCGTTTACCTTTGTTACGATGAGGTCGAGCTCGTCACCTTTCTTGACCAGATCCTCCGCTTTGGCGGACGGGTCATTGGTGAGTTCCTCGAGCTTGACGAAACCGGTCTGCTTCGTGCCGATATCCACCTGGATCTCGCTGGGGGAAACGCCGGTGACGATGCCCTTTACGACCTTTCCATTGTATACCGGCTTCAAGGAAGCGTCGATCATTTCCTCAAAGCTCAATTCCTCTTCACGAATTTCCTCGCTCATACTGCTCAGTACCTCCTCAATAATAGACGAGGGCGTGGATGCACCCGCCGTCACTCCCACCGTGCCTGCGCCGCGCCACCACGCGGGGTCCAGCTCCTGTGCTGTCTCCACGGCGGCGGCCTTTGTATGGCGCCCGGCAACGGATACGAGTTTCTGGGTGTTGGAGGACTGCCGCCCGCCGATGACGACCATCAGGTCGCATTGGCGCGCAAGGCACTCCGCCTCATGCTGCCTCGCCCATGTTGCATTACATATTGTATCAAATATGCTCGGATTTGTATATACTTTTTTGAGAAACTCTACGCATTCTTGCCACTTTTTCACCTCAAAAGTGGTTTGAGCTACCACAAAAATCCCATTTTTGGTATTTTCTGGTGTTAAAAGTACTTTCAATTCCTCCAAATCGGCAAAAACAAATACACTGCCCCGTGTGTGTCCAACGATGCCCTGCACCTCGGGATGGTTTTTGTCGCCTGCGACCAGCAGGGTTTTGCCCTCCTCACCCGCCCTGCGGGCCAGGCGGTGGATTTTGGCCACAAAGGGGCAGGTGGCGTCATGCACCACAAGGCCCCGGGCCCCAAGCGCATCGTACACGCACTGCGGCACGCCGTGGCTGCGCACCACCACCTCGTAGCCGTCGGGCACCTGTTCGGGTGTATCCACGATAACGGCGCCCCGGGCCGCAAGGTCCGCCACGCATTGAGGATTATGGATGAGCGGCCCCAGCGTAGCCACCCGCACGCCCTGCTCCAGCAGGCCGTAGGTGAGCTTTACCGCACGGTCCACTCCGAAGCAGAAGCCCGCCGTCTTTGCCTTAATGATCTTCATATCACAGCTCCTTGGGAAAAGGGCGCCGCAGGCAGCGCACTTTCTCTTTTACACTTTTATAAGTATTGCCGGTTTTCCTCCAGCAGCTTTTCCAGCTCTTCCGCCAGCAACGCCTTGCATTCGCGCAGGCGGGCGGCGCTGCGCGGCTCGCCCAGCTTCAATTTTTCCGCAGGGATCGGCTTGCCGAACACTACGGTGCAGCGGCCGAACACCCGCATTTTTCCGCCTTTGTAGATGATACGGCAGGGGATCATATCCACGCCCGCTTCGGCCGCAATAACAAATGCTCCGCTTTTCAGCTTACCCAGGTTGCCGTCCTTGGTACGCGTGCCCTCGGGGAAGACCAGCGCCCCGCGTCCCTCACGCACCTCGCGCACAGTGTTTTCCACCACTGTGGTGTCGCCCTTTCCCCGGCGCACACAAACGACGCCCACGTGCCGCCAGGCCCAGTTCAGCAGGCGGCTGATCTCGAACAGCTCTTCTTTGGCCATGATGACCATGGGCCTGCCCCAAAACCGGGCAATAACGACGAATACAGGGTCGATGGCGGAGATGTGGTTGGGCGCGATGACGAAGCCCCTGTCATGGATGAGGTTCTCCCTTCCGATGACCCTGATCCGGAACGCGATGTGCCACACCAGCCACGCCAACGGCACGATGATCCAGTAAAACCACATCGTTACCCCTCCTGCCCCAGACGCGCGCGGATGGTGGACAGCAGCAGCGCGAACGCATCGTCGAAGGTAAAGCCCGTGGTGTCCACGGTAACGGCATCCGCAGCGGGGCGCAGCGGCGCGGCGGCACGGTGGGTGTCGTTATAGTCCCGCCGTTCCACATCCGCCAGCACCTGCTCGTAGCTCACCCATTCCCCGCGGGCAATCAATTCATCGTAGCGGCGCCGGGCGCGGTCTCCCGCGCTGGCCGTCAGAAATATCTTCACCTGCGCACCGGGCAGCACCACAGTACCGATGTCGCGCCCATCCATAAGCACATTGTTATCCTTTGCCAATGCACGCTGGGCGTCCAGCAGGAACGCGCGCACCGACGGGTGTGCCGAAACATGGGATGCAGCCATGGACACCTCCTCGGTGCGGATGAGGCCGGAAACGTCCTCCCCGTTCAAAAACATATGCTGCACACCGTCCACATAGCGCATCTCCAGCCGGATGCCCGGCAGGAGCGCCGCCACGGCATCCTCATCCTCGGTGTCTGCGCCGCTGCGCAGCACATGCAGCCCGATGGTACGGTACATGGCGCCGGTATCGACATAAATGTAGCCAAGCTCCGCGGCAAGCCGCCGCGACAGACTGGATTTGCCCGCACCGGACGGGCCGTCGATGGCAATGGAAATCATATTTTTCTCCTCTTCCCCCCCAGGACGCTCCGCACTGCGGCATGCGCCCGGTCATGATTGACAGCCGTCCGGCCGATTACAGATGGCTTGCCGCCGCATATGCTGTGGCGAACGCGATTCCCAGGTTGTAGCCGCCCGTGTACGCGTCCACATCCAGCACCTCGCCCGCGAAATACAGCCCCGGACACAGCTTGCTCTGCATTGTTTTGGGGTCCACTTCCTTTACGCTGACGCCGCCGCTGGTAACGACGGCATGGGCAAGGTCGCCCTTTCCGGCCAGCTCGACCGGGAAGGCTTTCAGCAGCTCCACCAGGCGCCGGCGCTCCTCCCGAGTGATCTGGTTCACCTTGCGCTGCGGGTCCATGCCCCACACGTCCAGCATCACAGGCTGCATGGAGGCCGGAAGCAGCTTCACAAGGCAGTTCGCAGCCTCCCGGTTCGCAAGAAGCGCAAAGTCCTCGGAGACGCGCTTATAAAGCTTTTCCGGCGGCAGCGCAGGCTTGAGGTCAATACAGACGCGGTAGCCGTATTTTTTCATATCCCGGATGTGTGCGCTGGCGGAAAGCACCAGCGGCCCGGACATGCCGAAATGCGTGAACAGCATCTCACCCTGCTCGCAAAACAGCGCCTTTTTTCCTTCGTACAGTGTGAGCGCCACATTTTTAAGGGAAAGACCCATCATACGCCTGCACACCCCTCCGCGCTCCACCAGGGAAACAAGGCTCGGCTCCGGCGGCACTACGGTGTGGCCCGCCTGCCGTGCGAAACGGTAGCCGTCGCCCGTGGAGCCCGTCACCGGATAAGACACGCCGCCCGTTGCCACGAGCACGGCCCCGGCACGCAGCGCTTCGCCGCTCTGCAGGCGCACGCCCGTGCAGCGACCGTTCTCCAACATCAGCTCCCGTGCGCCCTCGTACCGCAGACGCGCACCCTTCGCCCAGCGCAGCAGAGCGTCCAGCACGTCCTGCGCGCGGTCGCTCTGAGGAAATACCCGCCGCCCCCGCTCCGTTTTAAGCGGCACGCCCAGCCCTTTTTCCAGCAGCTCCATCACGAAAGCGGGCGGGCAGGCGTTGAGCGCCGAATACAAAAAACGCGGATTGCGGCGCACATTTTTCAAAAACTCATCCGGACCGCAGTTGTTGGTGACATTGCACCGCCCCTTGCCTGTAATGAGCAGCTTTTTGCCCGGCGCGTCCATATGCTCCAGAACCGTGACGCGTTTGCCCGCGTGCACGGCAGCGCCGGCGGCAAACAGCCCGGCCGCGCCTGCTCCGATGATGATACAATCCTCCATGGCTTATCCTTCCCGCACGACGACAGTCCGCCGCGCGACCTTTTCGGCATCTTTTGCATCAGGGAAGCCGTCCGGGACGGCCTCAGCAAAAACGCGGCGGAGTTTTGTCCCCGAAGCCGCGTTTGAGAAAAGCGCAAGCACGGCAGACCAAAATATCCGCGAAATGTGCAGCCGCCCGGACCGGACCGCGCATCAAACGCCCGCCACGCTTTTGGCTGGCGGGGAACTGCCGCGGTTTTCCGCGATGCAATATTTCAGGCCCATGCGCAAAAGCGCATCAGCGCACGAAGTGCGCGCAGCCGCGCAAGCGGCGGGTTTGAGGTTATTATACCATCAATCCCCTTGTGCAACAACCGTTTTCCCTCAGCTCCCGCGGCAGCCGGCCGCCATATGCCAGACATTATTATAACGGCCCGTGCAGAAATACTCAACCTCTCATGCTTATTTCACCCTTCAGCACGCACATGTGCCGCCCGTGTTGCGCACGCAGTACTTATAGTGATATAATAATATACAATTGTGGCCATAGCCGTGTGCGGTACATCTGCACGGCTGCCAAGCAAACGGCGCCCGGCCCCGGCGCGCCGCAAAAGGAGACAAGCCATGTCGAAACTGAAAAAGCTGCTGCCGAAGCGGGATCTGCGCGCACGGTGGCTGTGGGTACTGGCGCTGGCCCTCACTGCCGTCAAGCTGGGCCTGTGCAGCTTCCAGCTCATCGTCGCCTCGCCGGATCTTTCCCCCATCGACGACACGCTGATGTTCAACCTTGCCAAGAGCATCTCCGCCGGGAACTGGCTGGGAGAATACGATTGGCTCACGTTGGGCAAGCATTCGTTTTATGCGCTCTGGCTGGCGTTTTTGAACCTGCTGCACGTCAACATCGTCGTAGGCGGTCAGGCGTTGTTCGCGGTGAGCTGCCTGGTGCTGCTGGCGGCGCTGAAGCCCGTGATGCGCACAAACTGGGGACGGCTGTTCGTATTCGCCGTCACGCTGTATACCCCGGCCTCCTGGGCGGAAAATACGCTGCGCGTCTACCGCGACAATATCTATCCCTCCCTGGTGCTGCTGGCGCTGGCAGGACTATTGGGCGCATTCACGCGCTTTCGGGAAAAACCGCTGCGCGCGCTGCCTTATTATGTTGCCGCCGGCCTTTCCCTTGCGGCGGCCTGGCTGTGCCACGAGGACAACGCGCTGCTGCTGCCGTTCGTTCTGTGCGCGGCGGCGGTTTATCTTGCTTATCTGTTTCTGGACAAAAGCATTGCGCACAAAAAGAGCCGCCTGGCGCTGCTGCTGGTACCATTAGCGCTGTGGGGCGGCGGCATCGCGGCCTGGTGCGGCATGAACTACAAGTATTATGGCCGTTTTATCATCAGCGATTTCACTTCCAGCGAATTCAATGACGCTATGGGTGCGCTGTCCCGCGCGTATCCGGATGACCAGAAGCGCTACGAGCTCGTCCCTTTGTCCACACGCCTTGCATTGTATGAAGTATCCCCCACCTTCGCCAAACTTCAGGATGTGCTGGAGACGCCCGAGATGTACAACGGCTACGGCGACCCGGAAACAGGCGAGCTGAATTCCGGCGGCATCCATTGGGTGCTGCGCAAGGCTGCCTGGACGGCCGGTTACTACGACACAGCCCAGGACGCAGAAAACTTCTGGCGCGCGGTGGCCGACGAGATAAACGCCGCCTGTGATGCAGGGCTTGTCCCCGCCGGGCGCAGACACAGCGGTGTGTTTTCTCCGATCAAGGCGGAATATGTCGCCCCTACCATCGGTAAATTTTTTGACGAGGTCAAGGTGTTCGTTCTCTTCGAGCAGACCGAACCGACCCAGATACTTTCCATCGCCCGGCCCGACCAAACTGAAGAATGGGAGAGTTATCTGCACTGCCAGAGCACCATCGCCGCACAGGCCAACACCGATCTGCCCTACTTTGCGCCTCTCAATCAAATTGCCTACAAGCTGCTGAATCTTGTAACCTGGGTGCAGCGCATCCTGCTTTGGCCCATGCTGCTGCTCACCGTGCTGTGGCTTGTGTGGTATGCGCCCGCTTGCGTACGCGGACTGAAAAAAAAGCAGCCGCCTGCGGACCTTGCGGGCAGCGTGCTGATGCTGGGCTTCTTCCTCACCGGGCTTCTGCGCATGGCTGCTATTGCCTATCTCATGGCCGTGACGCTTTCATTCGACATCTATCTGATGTACCTCTCGGCAGCCTGTGCGCCCATGCTGGCGTTTCTGGCTTACGGCACGGCCAAATGGTTCGAGGGGCACGCCTTGTCCGCTTCCCCGTACAGCCTTAAATAAGAAAGGACGTTCTTCAACATGAAAGACTATATCAAGATCGCCCGTCCGGACCACTGGATCAAAAACCTGTTCATCTTCCCCGGCACGCTGTTCGCGCTGCTGCTGGTAGGCTGGAAGGGCTCCTACGGCGGCCTGGCCGGTATCGCGCTGGTCAGTTTCTTCTGCACCTGCATGATCGCCTCGGCCAACTATGTCATCAACGAATGGCTGGACGCCCGGTTCGACAAGTACCATCCCACCAAGAAAAAACGCCCCGTGGTGCAGAACACTATGAGCGGAAAAATCGTTGCCGCGGAATATGCGGTGCTGGCCGCGGTTGGGCTTGGCGCTTCGCTGCTGGTGAACATCCCGTTCTTTGTATGCGAGCTGTGGTTGCTGGTGATGGGTGTTCTGTACAATGTCAAGCCCTTCCGCACCAAGGATATCGCGTATCTGGACGTACTGTCGGAGTCCATCAACAATGCCATCCGCCTGCTGCTGGGCTGGTTTTTCGTAACGGCGGACTATCTGCCGCCGGTCACCATCGTGCTGGGCTACTGGCTGGGCGGCGCGTTTCTCATGGCCATCAAGCGCTATGCCGAATACCGTATGATCGGTGACAAAAGCACCGCCGCGCTGTACCGCAAATCCTTCGGCCAGTACACCGAACAATCTCTCCTGATCTCCGCGTTCTTCTACGCCATGTGCTCGCTGTTTCTGTGCGGTATCTTCATCATCAAATACAAGATCGAGCTGTTGCTGGTGGTCCCCTTCCTGTGCGGGCTGTTCTGTTTTTACTTTCATCTTGCCTTCAAAAAGGATTCCGCCGTGCAGAAGCCGGAGAAGCTTTACCGGGAGAAAGGGCTGCTGATGTACATGATCATACTGGCCGCCGTATTCATTCTGGCGCTGTTCATCAAGATCCCGGCGCTGGAGGTCTTTCTCGACTCCAAGATCATCGGCTTGTAATGGTGCGCCGCCATGAACGTATACGATTTTGACGACACGATCTTTCGCGGCGACAGCACCCGCGCTTTCTGGGCCTACTGCCTGAAGCGCGCGCCGGGGCTGGCACGCTTTCTGCCCCGGCAGTGTGCCGCCGCCGTGCGCTATGCGCTGGGCCGCACGGCTAAGGAAGCGTTCAAGGAAGCGTTTTTTTCCTTTTTGCAGGGCGTGCCGGACGCGGACGCCTGGGCGGAGGATTTCTGGCGCACGCATGAACGCCGGTTCCGCCCGTGGTATCTGGCCCAGAAGCAGCCGGACGACCTGGTCGTTTCTGCCTCACCGGAATTTCTGCTGGCGCCCGCCTGCCGCAGGCTGGGTATCCGCCCGCCCATCGCCTCCCGTGTAGATGCGCGCACCGGGCGTTACACGGGCCTCAACTGCAAGGGAGCGGAAAAGGTGTCGCGTTTCCGGGAGCAATATCCGGATGCGGAAATCGGGCAGTTTTATTCCGATTCCCGCTCAGACGCGCCGTTGGCGCACCTGGCACGCCGTGCCTTTCTGGTCCGGGGAGATTCTTACACCTCATGGGAGGTGTAATGCTCCGTTCCCGCGCGGCTGCGGCAGATATTTTCAGCACAACAAAAGCGCGCCCTGAGCAGGCCAACAGGCCGATTCAGGGCGCGCTTTTTCAATTTGACGTTTCCGCCAGCCGCGCAGCCGGTCAATCTCTGCCGCGGGAAGCGCCCATGGCTGTGCGGCCGGCGGGCACGCCTTCCGCGCGGCCTCCCTGCACTACGCGCAGCGCGGGCGCAGGCTCCCGCGTCATGGCCGGGCCGTGTACGGGCCGCGGCTGCTGCACGCGGGGCATAAGGCCCTGCTGCGCCGCGAGCATGGCAGCACGGCGGCGTGCCAGCCTGCGCTTTTTGCGCTGCGCCTTAACGTACGCCACATAAGCGATGCGCCCGGCCACCAGAGCGGCCAGTAAAAGAAAGATACAGAACAGCACGCCCAGCACCTTGAGCGCGACCTCCCACCAGGCGGGCCTGTCCACAAATTCCTTCGCATTGGCGTCCAAAAGCGCGGACACTGCGCTCTCGTCGATGCCCAACGTATAAACGCCGATCTCGCGGTTCATACAGCTCCCGGCCGAAAGGCCCTCCCTCAGGCTGACCGTCATTGCTGCGGTGAACGGCTCGTCCACCATGTAGCGCTCCGGCGTATCAAACGTGACCTGCACGTCATCCGCAGCCAGCGCACTGTGGAGCAGGAACGTGTAGCCCTCCTCCGAAAGGGCCAGCGGCGCGCTGCCCACCGAGGGCGCTCCTTCGGCGTAATACACCGGCACCTGCGGGGACGTAATATCCGAAGCCGCCAGCGTGACGGGCGTGAAATGATCGAAGCAATAATCCAGCAATGCGATGCTGTCGGAAAACTTGTCATACTTTTTTGCGCTTCCCATCACCACGCAGATCAGACTTCTGCCGCTGCGGGTGACGGTTTCCACCATCGTGTAGCCCGCCTCCTCCGTCCAGCCGCTCTTACCGCCGGTGGTGCCCTCATACTGGTATTTGTTCGTTACCAGCATGCAGTTATCGGTGCCAAACAGACGCTCCTGCTCCTGCTTGTTGGTGGGCTGCATGGTATAGGACGTTGCGCCGAACAACTCGGAAAAGCCCGGCACCGTCATCGCCCACTGTGTCAGGCGGGCCATGTCGTAGGGTGTGGTGTAGTGGTCGGCGCTGTGCAGGCCGTTGGCATTTACAAAATGGGTGCCCGCCAGGCCCAGCTCCGCGGCTTTGGCGTTCATCAACTCCACAAACGCCTCCATGCTGCCGGCGGTGTACTCTGCCAGCACATTGGCCGCGTCGTTGGCACTGGCCAGGATCGTGGCATGGAACAGATCGTTGAGAGACACGACCTCTCCCGGCTGCAGCGCGACATGGGACGAGCCCGCCTCCAGCGAATAGACCGCGTCCGGGCTGACCGTGACCTGCTGCGTCATGTCGCCGCCGCATTTTTCCATAGCCAGCGCCAGCGTCATAATCTTCGTGATACTGGCTGGATAATTCCGCTCGGCGCCGCCCTTCTGTACGAGCACCTGCCCCGTCTGTGCATCCATGACAAGGTATGCGTGCGCCGTCACCTCCGGCGGCACGGTGCTGCTTTCGGCGTACACCGGCCAAGCCAGACCCGCCGCCAGCGCCAGCGTCAGGATCATCCCCAGCATTTTCTTCACTTGCCGCACTCCTCACCTCTGCTTTCAGCGCTTCCACCGAAAACAAGTTAAAGTTATCAATGGTATTATACAATTTGTATATCACAAGTGCAAGCCTTCCGCCGCCTATTTCCAGTGTTTTCACATTTTCGGCGGCTCATGCCTGCCCGGCCAGCGTTTTCGCCAGCGCCAGCAGCGCTTCCGGGAAGTTGATCTGCGGCGCGGCGATGACCGCGTCCAGCAGGCCCCGCAGGACCCATGCCTGCCGTCCGCCCCGAATGTGCGCCGCCGTCAGCTCCGCACTGGTGACGGCGAGCTGGGCGGGAAGATAAGGCTCACGGGAGAGGCGCAGCGCCGCGTACAGTGCGGGCTGGCTGTTCCAGCGCGGGTCCGCCAGAGCCAGCGTGCGCGCGGCAGCGTCATAGTCCAGCGCCTCCGGCAGGCGGCTCAGCACACGCTTCAGCTCCTGCCGGTCCGCGGGCGGTGTTTTGCGGGCAGCAAGCACGTCCAGAGCAGCCATCAGCTCCGGCAGCCCTTTAAGTCTTTAACGGCAACCACAAATGGGCAAATTTGAAGCTTTCC
>OGYH01000256.1_pt1 | contig 55822 bp, 93 predicted proteins | sample 1576511 | NCBI WGS metagenome assembly OGYH01 (sample SAMEA3541522, study PRJEB24748) | human gut metagenome | biome: human gut; feature: human-associated habitat; material: faeces | place: China | collected 2012
TGGCAGCTCTACGCCGTTTACCGTTACCAGTGCTGGAATTGCCATAAACCGCCACCTCCTTAGTAGCTGTAAACCTCACTGCCCATTAAAGACTGTCCACGGGAGTTCTGCCGTTTCTCAACAGATGCTGTAATCTGCTTTCCGTCAAGGTAGATTTTCATTTCCTTGCCACCGGTCAGCTCGTCACCATACCGCTGGAAGATATCGAGGAATGCGTTGTAAGTGCCATTGTAGACAGATTCACGCATTTCCTCTTCGTTGATGTTGACATTTACACTCGTGGTGCCGCCATAAGAACCGGAGGATGTGCCGTTGTTTTTATCCCATTCTTTTGTTCCTGGGTAAGAACCGTTTTTGTACTTTTCTTGCAGTTCCTTGTACTGCTGTTCGTAGTTAGTTGGGTCTTTGGAATCGTCAAAGCCACTATTGGCCGCTTCTTGACGTTTGCGCTGGCTTTCCGCGCGGCTACTCGCAACATTGTCAGCCCAATCATAAAGAGGGTTGCTGATATGCCCCCATTTATCAAAGGGATTAAAGAAATTGCGTGCATCAATTAAAGCGTTTATTCCGGCAACGATGCCTTGAATCGCCGTTCCCAGAACGCGGAGAATTCCTTCAAAAACAATCGAGAAGAAATCGCCGATTCCATACCAAAGATTAGACAGGAACGAAGCGATGCTCTTGTTCTTATTGGCAAAATTGACAAGAGCGCCAACCAACATGCCAATCAGGGAAATAACCAACATAACAGGGTTTGCATCCATTGCAATATTCAAACTTGTCTGAGCAGACGTTGCAGCCATAGCAGAAGGGACAAACTGACTAATAAAGCTAGAAGCCATACCGGCAATGTTGTTCCAAACACTGCTCAAACCCTGCGTCAGCCACTGCAAGCTGTTATTGGCAATGGACTTGATTTGCTTTCGCTGCTCATCATCCATTGCATGATAGAAATAAGAAGCGGCCCATGTGCCGAGCTTTTCAAGGTCGCCGTTAGAAATTGCATCCCACAGAGTGCCAATGCTGCCAAAGAAATCAGATTGTAAACTCTGGTCAATCTGCTGCCACTGGGTATCCAGACCGTTCAAGAACCCGGTAACGTAGTTGGTTGCCTGAGCAGAGCCAGCATCAATCAGCGCCTGTCCCTTCTCCTGCACAGCATTTACAACGCCCTGCATGGCAGCGGTGACGTAGGAGACAGCAGCAGTGATACCGTTTGCAAGGCCTTGGTCGATGTAACCGCCAATCTCCGCAAAGACCGTAGAAGGGGAGTGGATGCCGAGAGCGTCCTTAAAGCCATTGACAAAACCATCAGTGAAACTCTTAATACCATTTGTAACGGTACTCCATGCATCTTTTAGGCCGTTAATTAGGCCGTCCCAGATGAATTTGCCAAGTTTTCTCAATTCGCCAGGAAGTTTTTTGAACTCCCCGACAATAGACGAAATGATTTTTGGAGTTTCAACAACAACGAAAGCCACCATTTTCTCTCGCCATTCGGAAATAGTGTCAAGAGTCTTTAGGATTGCAGTCCAAATATTTCCCGGAAGTTCTTCAAAAAACTTAACAACAGACGAAACGATTTTTGGAACTTCGGTTGTTACAGTAGTGACCATGTTTCCGACCCACTCCCCGATTTTGCCGACGGCAAAGCCAAGGGCATAGCCGATTTTTTCAGGAAGAGAGCTGAACCACTCGCCAATGCTGTTTATGATGTTCCCAACCTTTCCGGGAAGAGAAGTCATAAAATCGATGGCTGCATTCCACTTGGTAACGATAATTTGCTTGATGGCTTCAATGCGCTGCTCAAAAACATTTTCGACATAATGCATTTTAATGTCGGCTTCTGCGGCAGCATCTGTTTTTTCGCCGCTCTCTTTAGTGCCCCATTTGATACCAGCCCAGTGAAGAACAAGGCCAATACCGACACCAGCAGCGGCAACAGCTCCAGCAACAGGAAGGCTTGCGCCAACAAGCAATGCAACGCCAGCACCAGCAACGCCGCCAAAAATTCCCATCAAAGCTGCAATGATGGTATCAAGAACCGAAAATTCTTTCAGCTTTTCGCCAAGAGAGAATGTGATTCCCGCAAATGTGATAAGTCCGGCAAGACCAATAGAAAGCGTTGCGGCTGTACCAGTGGCTACTCCAAGATTAGTGAGCAACGTGATGCCCGCAATGGAACCAAAAGCAGTAGTTAAAGCGGATTGAATCCATGTGCTTGCATCGCCAAGATTTGCTTCGCCAGTGCCAAGAGCGTAAGTCAGTCCGGCAAGGCTTGCCACAAAAGCGATGCCCATGCCAAGCGTAATGCCATCTGCTCCTATCGTGCGCCAAAGAACAAAAGAGCCAAACGCGGCAGATACCACTTCACCTAAAAGTTCGAGAGGATTCCCGCTAGATGCGTAACCCTTCGCAAAGCTGAATACTAACGATGCTTCGACAACGACTGTTGCAATCGAGAGAGCTAGCTTTTGCAAATCTGTCATTTTGGAAATCGCCGTTGCAATGTCCGTCAGAAAATCGACGATTTTCCACAATGCGAGTGCAGCAGTAACAGCGCCGATAATTGGCAGCATATCTTTGATTTTCTGCTTGATAGCGTCAATCTGCTTTGCAAATTCTTCGTTGTAGTCCTTAAACATATCGTAACCGGACAGGTCTACGTCGCCCAAGATATTGCCAGCAGATGCACCGCTGCCAGAACCGGAACTCCCCTGTGTGGGGTCAATTATGTTCAACTCATCAAAACCCATCGTGTAGTCCTTGAGGGCTTTGGCGGCTTTCTTGGTGGAGTCTGCCGTGTCATCCATTGCGTCACCGATGCCGCCAACGCTATCAGCGCTCTTGGTGAAATCAGTAAACACGACCTTCACACCCATCAGCTTTGCCACCCACTCGACAAACTCTCGAATAAGCTGAACAGCAGCAATCAGCGGGGGAAGAATGGATTTCAGGGCGGGGTAGAGCAGAGAGCCGACAGATTTTGCCAACATATCAAGCTGTGCTTTCAGAATCTTGATCTGGTTCGCAGGACTCTGGATGGTCTGTGCAAGGTTGCCCTGCACGTTGGCAGTCTGCTTCATAATGGCAATATAACGCAGAACTGCCTTATCTGCCTGAGACAGACTAGAAACCTGTTTGTTAAAGCCTAAAGCTAGAAGCTCCTGCTGTAACCGTGCCTGAGACAGGTCGACGCCCAGACGGCGAATAGGCTCAATCTCGCCAGAGATTGCGGAGGACATTGCAGTAAAGGTCTGCGCAACGTCCTTGTTCCAATAGGAACCTTCGTCATAGGCAAGCTGAGTCAGGTTCTTGGACAGAACGTATGCCTTGTCGCTGGCCAGACCAAACGAAGTACCCAAGCTCTGGATGGTAGCCATGTAGGTCATCGCTTTGGTCGGGTCAACACCAAGCAAGCCCTGCATCTTGCTAATAAGCGTATCGGCTTCACCGCTCAAATTGCCCATAGCATTATGAAACAGGTCTGTTGCTTCATAGAAGTCGTTGAACTTTGCAACAGCGTTGCCAAGATACTCAGCGATAGCTTTCAACGAAACCAGCTTTGCCATGTTCCGCATAAAGCCGTTCATCTGATTGGACAGGCTGAGATAGCTCTTGCGCTGCTTTTCGTTGGCTGCGGTCACGCGGTTAGCCTGTGTAACCACCTTACTCAACTGCGGAGGGAGCTTTGCAAAGGCATTGCCCACTTTGTCAAGCTGAGATGCAAGGGGAGTGAGCGAGGTGGAGATGCTATCACAAGCAGTCTTGAACTTATTGAGCGTGTCTGCATCCAACTTATCATTGATAGATGGGATTTTAACAATGGCGTTCATTGCACTGCCAACCGCTTTCAATCCAGAAGCATCAAGGTTCTGCAAGGGCTGTAATTCGCTTTTCAACGATTCCAGCTTTGCGCTTAAACCAGTAAAATCAATGCCAGAAACATCAATGTTTGACATCTTTTCGATGTTCTTAAAAATAGAACCAATGCCTTTGGATGCAGACTTCAGCCCAGCGATAGAACCAGCTAGTTTATCAAGGCTATCGCAGACGGCAGAAACATTGCCCTTAGAACGAAGATTGGCGATAGCGTTAGCCAATTTATTGATGTTAAGCTCTGCGCCCTGCGATTCCGCAGAGATTTCTACGGATAAGCTTGTAATATCAACATCAGCCATCACTACCACCATCCTTTTCCATCATGGAGAACATCATGCGCTTAATGCGCTCCTGTGCTTCCGCAGCACGTTGGTATTCATACTCTTCCTTCTCCTTTTGCGTAAGGGGAATCGGTCTATCCATGTACTTGATGGGTTTAGACCCTTTCTTTCGGAACATATTGCCAACCGTAGAGGAAAGCGCAGATGCCATGTAAAATCCGTTTCTCCACGCTTCCGTGTTGGCTCTGCGTTCCCGCAGTTCCTCTGCGTCACGGTAGACCTTTGCCAGCCAGACATCGCCGTACCAGAACTGTTCGTAGGTCATGCCGATGGAGATGTAATAGGCTTCTACATCGTGGAACAGCTTGGAGAAGGAAAACGGTTCTCCCTCTCCGTCTGATTCCTGAGATTGTGCGGTTACACAATCTCCCACGTTGCGTTTTTTGCGGTCTTGTCCTCGGTGTCAGTTGCCAGCAGAGACTTAGAAGCGTCCATGAACATCTCAAGCAGAACGCCCATCAGGTCTTCCTTATCCTCGATGTGCTGGAACATCTCGTCCACGACCTTACGCTTGATGCCCTTGTTCCGTGCGATGAAAGCACCGTAGAACAAAGCGCGAGAGTTGGACAGCAGATTGGTCATCTGGGTATACTGGCCAATCTGAAAGCCTGCACGTTCGGTAGCTTCCACGCTGTCACGGGTGAAGGTCAGTTCGTAGGTATCCTTGCCATCGGGGGAATGAAAATTGATAACCTTTGCAGCCATAATAAATGCTCTCCTTTATAAATAGGGGCAGAACCAAATCCGATGTTCAGTTCTGCCCGGTTTGATTGATTCGATTTTTGCGGTTTAGCCGCCAGTGACAGTCAGGGTCTCGCTGAACTCGGGCTTCTTAGTGAAGATGCAGTTGATGGTCATTTCCACAACCTCGTCTACGCCAAAGCCGGACAAGCCAACCTGATGCATACCCTGCCAAGTGAAGCCGGAGCCGTCCTGCATCTTCAGGGCGTAGTACTTCACAGCGTTGCTCTCGGAAGTCTCATCATAGCCAGCTGCTTTGACCTTCGTATAGTCAGCCTTGTTGTAGTTGGCGGTGAAAGACTTGGTATCAGACTGGATAATGCCAAAAATGTTGACCTGCATAGGGTCGGACAGGGTAGTTGCATCCAGAAGGTTAGGCTCAGAGATCAGGTCGGGCACATCCTTGATGTCGCACAGCTTCGTCAGAGCGGTTGCGCTGTCGCCACAATACAGGGTGGTATTCAGACCGGAGATAGCAGTACTCATAGAATGTTTACCTCCTTAGTTTCGGTAAATCATTCCGTCCTCTCCGATTGTTGCCCCGTAGCTGCAATCAATCCGATAGACGGAATTGTTGTACAGCCCATTCAACGGGGCAAACGATTTTCGATAGAAATTGAGCGGTTCTAATACAGAATCCACGATGTCCACAATGGAGCGGGCTTCTGCAATGCGTCCGCTGGTTTTGTTGGAATAGACACGCACGCGCAGGGAAACGGCGGCATACTTGCTTCTGCTGGCAGAATCCCGGTGAACCGGGAGGTTGTTGTTTTCCTCTATCTGCACACACGGAAACTTCTTGACGTTGCTGTCGTTGATTTCACCAGTAACGAAAATGCCGGGAACTTGTTTTCGAAGTTCGGCCGCAACGGCTGTGAAGATAGAATTGAAATAATCAATCAACTATTCCAAACCTCCCTCCACGTTGCTTCGACTTGAGAAGACATTTCCTCAACAGCTCCCCACATAGCCATAGCCGGTTCGTTGCCATCGGTGTAATTCAGCTGGCCTTTGCCATCCACCTGTTTGACAGGCGTGCCAGCATTGCCAGATTCGCCGTAGTAGTACCATCTGCGGTTTGTGCCTTGCCCTTTGCCGTAGGAGCCATGCGCACCAACGCCGGGCGGCAGTTCACCGCCATATCCGTTGTGATGCGCGCCAGTGCCAAACTCGATAAAGGCAACTGACTTGCCCTCTGCAACGATGGTGCAAGTCTTGTCTTTTTGGTTGATATGGCATTTCACGTCATTGGAACCAGCGTATTCCGCATTAGCGAAACGCACCTTTGCGACTTCAAGCCCAAGCCACGAAAGGCGAAAAGCAAGTGCTTTAGCTTTTTTGTTCAGGGTGGTCTCGTACTCCTGTATCTGACGTTCAGCATCACGAAGTCCGGCATCGCTCAACCTCACTTTAATTTTCACTTGCGGCCACCTCCTTCAGCGCATACAACGTGTCCGTGATATGCTCTGCGACCTTGACCACAATGTAGTTAAAGGGCTTTGAAACGTCCGTCTGAAACCAGACGTGCGTACCTTCATAAAGCGGCGTGTTGCGCTTTTTGCTGGACGAACTGACCACATAGCTGTAATCCGTGAACGCCCCAAAAGGGCTTGCTTCAGCAGAACCAGTAGGCGGGCTGACGTTCAACATCAGCTTTGCAGGGTCACTCCACGTCTGCGATGTCTCGCCAGTTTCATTTCCCCATTCGTCCACAACAGGTTCTTTCTCGCCGATGGGGTTTGAATACCAAAGCGGGCGCTTGTCCAGAGGGCTTCCATTGAACATCAGCCGATAACACCTACTCTCGGAACTACTTCGTTCAGCAGGGACTGCGCTACATCAGAGCTTTCCCACACACGAGTAATGCCATTATTGGTATAGCTCGTCTGTCCGTTTGCGCCGATGTGGTTGTACAGTTCCGCTGCAATGCGTATCTGCAACGACTGATATTGCAAGGGCAGCTCGTCCGGTCTGTTGCCGAAGGGGTAGCCCTGTGCAAATATCTTGTCTTTGGCAAAATCAAGCAGCAGGTCGAAGAGTGGGTAGTCCTCGTCCGTGACTTCACGGTCAAGTGCAGGAGCAATGTACTGCCCCAGCTTAACTGCCGCTTCAGAATACTGGTCTCCCATGCTGCTTCCCTCCTTTCGCCTTAGTAAGCCTTGATGCAGTACACAGCGTCCATGCGCTCAAAGGACGGCAGGACGATTTCAGAAGCATAGATGTTAGTGTTGACAGGATGCACGGTCAACTCGGTGGTAATGGCAACGCCAGTGTTCACAATGGACACGGATGCGCCGGACTGACCGGACATCAGATCGGCTTCCTCAGGGGTAGTGCCATACCAAGTCGTACCGAGTTTGCCATCAGGAGCCAGAACAACATAACCGTCAGGAAGATATTTTGCGGTGTCACCACCGCCTTCAGGACGATACTTCTTGTTGTAGGTGAAAATCTCAAGGCCAGTTGCCTGACGAACAACTTCCTTTGCTTCATTCGCGGTGAGAACGGAAGTGGTTCGATTGTTGATGGTAAGGAATCGGTTCTTTACTTCATCAGCAGCAATCATCTTCGCGAGCGTAGCCTTGTTCATAAAGACGCGAGTGACTTCTTCACCAGTTGCATCATTGACAGCATCGGCCGCAGCAATCAGGTCAGAAATAGGCGTAGCAGAAGCGGGAGTGTCCCACTTTGCGGAAGTTGTCAGTGCCTTGTAATTGCTCTTTTTCCACGTTCCATCAGGGTCGTAATTGTAAGTGTAGTTCACACCGTTTGCCTTGATGGTGATGCCGGGAGTGCCATTTGCAGGAGCCAGCAACTGCCAAATCATACGTTCAGGCACGATGCGTGCGCCGGTGACGAGATCGCTTACATCATCATAAATGCGCTTCACAACGTCACGGGCATAGGGGTCGTTGCTGTCGAGAACACGCAAGATTTCCTGACGGTCTTTCTCACCCAGATGGTAGCCCTCACGGAAGAACGGCATCTCGGTCTCATCGAACTTGAAGCCCTCACGGGTGCGGAACGTAGCCTTTGCGTCAAATGCGCTGGGCATCAGAGACACGCCAACACCCTTGTGGCCGCGAATCCACTTCAGGTCAAGACCAGCCTTTTTCTGAGCGGGGAACAGTGCGTCAGATGCAAAGGGCATCGCATTAGTAGGGTCATTCGTCCAATAGGCGGCAATCGCAGCCGGGGCAAAGACTTCCTTAAGATTCAGTGCCATGTTGTTTTACCTCCTATTAAGCGTTCACGCTGATGTTGTCACGGCAGAAGATGCCAGGAACGGCAGTCTTGAGTGCCTTGATTGCGTCAGCGTCAAAGGTGAAGCTGGAACTTGCCGCTGCCTTCTTGGTGTCGATAACGCCACGAATCAGCAGGGAAGCATTGGGGTTCTCTGCCGGGTCAACGTCATACAGCAGGATGCCGTCAGCGTTGATCGTCTTAGAACCAGTCTCGCCAGCAGCAACAGCTTTCTTGCCAGCCAGCGTCATGGGATAGCCAGCCTTAACCGCAGCAGTTTCGGTCACGGTAAAGGGAATGGCAGTGTAGTCATTGGAAGCAAGGATGGTATCGTTGATTCCGTTGACCGTATTTCGGGTAAACTTCATGTTTTCCTCCTTGTTAATGGAAAGCACTCATTGCGTCACTCGATGCCTTAGAAGTATTTGCGTTCTGCTGTGCAAGGCTCTTGGCAAACGCCACGCCTTCGCTGTCAGAGCCGCCCTTGCCATCCGCACCCGGAGGCGTAGGCATATCCTTCAGCAGAGAAGCCTTATATGCGGTGTCATGGACGGTCATAAACTCCGACTGGAACTTAAACACCTTGTCCATGTCGCCGTCAGCCAGTGCAGATGCAGCCTTGCCAGCCAGTTCAGCATCATAACCCTGTGCAACGAACTTCTCACGGTAAGATGCAAGGGTCTTTTCTTTGACGAGGTTTTCCTTGTCGGCAGTCAGGGATTCAATCTGCTTCTGCATCTCCGCCAGCCTGTCAGCCTGTTCCTGTGCGGCGTTCTCGTCATCAGTACGCTTTGCTTTGAGCTGCTTCTTGTACTCTGCAGCTTCGCCGTTGGCTTTCGTCACGGCGTTGCGCAGTTTCTCGACCTCTGCGTTAGGGTCTGCAACCTTTTCCAGCGCAGAAATGATTTCATCGGCGGTCATGCCCTCTTTGTAGGCATCACCAAGCAACACATTGAGTTTCATATCGTTAATTTCCTCCTGCGTTTTTTTACCGTTGCTTCCCTGCAACGCTGCGAAATTTGTATCCCGGCTTCCCTGCCGGAATATGCAAAGGGTTATTCGCCCTCTGTTTCTGTTTCCGTGCTACCGACATTTATGTCGGGAACATCCTGTTTTGGCTTTTCAATTTGCGGTTTCGGAGCTTTGCCATCCTCGCCCAGCTTGCCAGCGGCAATCAGGAAGGGTTTGCTCATCTCATAAGCAGCCTGTGGGTCGGGGAACAGACCGGGCGTAGTAAATGCCAGCTGCGGGTCAATTGGCTGCTGAATCATCTGTGCGAAAATCTGAACCTTGCTCTGCTGGTTATCGTACTGACGGCGTGGTAGCTTGATGTTGATGTCACTTGCCATCAGCTTAGAACCAGCCGTATCACGCAGGATTTTCAGCATCACAGACAGGCTTTGGCGTTCCGAGAACTTGAACATATTCTCGTACTGCTGCGCCCTTGCTTCTGTGTGATTCCAGCCGTTGCGGACGATAACTGCGCCCACATTATCAGACGTTGCGTTCTCACTTCCGGTAGCACTAGGCATGGCAGTCAGGCTACGGTACACGTTCAACATGGAATCAAGCAATGTCTGGCTCTGCTGCTGGTCAAGCTCGTTTGCAATCTGAGAAACAGAAGCAGGCAGACCAGAAGTGGATTTCAGGCACATTGCGCCAAGTTCCTTGACCTTGTTAAGCGCATCCTCGTCCACAAGACAGTTCGTAAACACCATGATGGATTGGATGAACTGCGCCACACCGTCCAGACGGTTGCTTTCAAGGTCGTTGATAGCATCCAGCACAGGGATAGCAGGTTCAAACAGACCCATACGCTCCGGGTTGAGCTTGTATTCGACCATCGGCAGCATCCCCAGAGAGTGGTTCTCTGATTTCGTAACCTTGCCGTTGCCGATTTCAAAATACTGGTTTGGCGTATACACGCAAATCAGGTCGTTCAAGTCGTTCTGATAATTGCGTGGGATGTGCAGCACGTTAGCAATGGGCTTGTGCCCTATGCCGGAGTTGTAAATCACATACGCCATGTCCGGGTCGGGAACGTCCACCAGCAGGGGCGTTTCGTCAGGGTAATTTCCGCCATACCCCTTGTCAGGAAGAACAATGCGGTATCCCTGTCCACACTCCAACATCCACTGCCAGAGCCGCCGATCAAGCGCATCCTTGCCCTCATACTGCAAGGCGTTGGACAGGCGGGCGATTTCCTCACCGTCACCTGTTGCCGTTTCAGACCGCACATAAGAGCAAGGAGTTCCGCTCATGTAGCCTGTGTAGAAGCCCACGCACTCGTTGGCGTGGTTCTCTACAATACGGTTGGTGATTTCAGCGTGGTATTCCTTTGTGCGGAGGAGGACAGGCTGACTACCTAAGTAGTAGTTGTGCAAGAAGCGAATCTCATTCTTGTTCAGTAGATGAATAGGCTCTGCCTTGCCCATTACCACTTTCAGCACATTTTCCAGATTGATTTCCGTCTCCGGCGTTTCAATCGGTCTGCGTCCCGTCAGCGGATTATTCAAAAATCCACCAACGACCATCTGATACTCAGCCATGTGTTCCTCCTTTCCGGAAAAATAAAAAGCGCAGCAAGACAAACCTGTTAAGGTCTATCTCACTGCGCCAAAACTGCGCTTTAAAAGCTATTTACTTTTCAGGTGGATGGATGATTTTGACCCATCCTTCCTTTGTGTCTCCTTCGATAACGCCTTTGCATCTGTCGCACTTGAAATGGTATCGTCCATCCACTTCACCAAGATAGCGATTACAGCGGACGTTCTTGTAAATTTGGTTCTGGCGGATACAAGGACAGCAAATTCTAACTAGCATGAGCGCTCCTTTCGTTGGATTTCTGGAAACAGGCTGTTTGGCACAGACCCGTCAGAAGCCACCGGGAAACTGTTCGCACTTCCGGTCGTGCTATTCTCCGCCCGGAGAAAACCATTGCAGCCTTTACATTCAGTTGTCGGACAGACGTAAACGGGTCAGCTGCAATTTTGGTGCTGCATAATGGATTTGAACCAATGTATGTCCGGTTATGAGCCGGATGCTCTAGCCATACTGAGCTAATGCAACATAAAACCCGGCTTAATTGATTAACCGCTGCTCTTTGCAATGTCATGCCTAAACATTACATTGAGAGCCGGGAATAGCGGTGAGGTGTCAAAAGAGAAATCCCATGCAAAGCAAGAGGATAGTTGTGCTGCGTAGCGGGTTTGAACCGCTTCGTGTCAGTTGGGGGAGTACAAACAACGTTCCGTCCACTCGGAAACGCAACATATAACCCCCACGACAGAGAAAGGCGGCTGTCGTGGGTGAGTAAGAAAGGAGGGTATTACACAACAAATGACGAGTAAAAATGACTTAAAAATCTCGCCAACGCAATACCTAGAGGAAGCTGCAAATCTTCCTGGTACTATTGTAAGCCATGTCAATAGGCAAATCAAATTTTAATGCCTACGCACCCGGCTATTTAGGGGAATTATTAAAATGGCCTCTTGACAGGCTCAATTTTACTGATTCCGTTATACAATTCATCGGCAAGCTGTGCCAGACTGTCCGGTGCATCATCGTGCGGAACTTTGCCAAGCTGTGTGAACATCGTCACCTGTTCCATGAACGCTTTGTACTCTTTCGACTGGTGTTTCTCGTCAAGGAAGTAGAACCGCTTGATGTCCGGCGCATACTGGATGATTCTGGACAGCTTGCTTTGCCCACTGGGCGCACGCTGGCTGCGGACAGAGCAGTGATAGCCCTGTTGCCGGAGCTGACTGTCTACCACATCGCAATATTCATCACCGCCGTTGTTGGCTTCGCCACGCACCACATTGATTTTGTGCTGGATGATTTTGCCCACGACTTCCGGTCTGGTCACGGTCTTATCGCCATTATTGAATACAAGGTCAGGGATGAACACGGCATCGCCGTACACATAAGCGATAGGACAGGCGGTAAAGTCGCCGCCGCCCCATGCAATGTCCATGACCATGAGCTTGCGATCGGGCTCGCCATCAGGCAAAACGCCGTTGAAATACCGCAGTTCGTCAGAAGGGAACAGCAGACCTTCACGCACATAGGGCTTGCCCATGTACTTTGCCCACCATGTTGCATCATCAATGCTGGCTTTCATATCGGCATAGTAGGCATCATCAAATCCAACACCATAGTCATAATTGAAGTTGCTGTGTCCGTTCTCGTCTACCGCAGGAATCACCCGAAATCTGTACTTTGGATTGTCTGCGTACTGGTTCTGGATGCGCCCCAGAGGGTCAAGCACGTTCCAACGTGTGCCGACCATCAGCTCCAATGCGCCCTGCTTTTTACGGTCTTTCAGCTGGTTCAGGTAGGCATCGTACTTGTTGTTCAGACGTTCAACGTTCAGGCTTTCCTCCAAGTCCTCGATCAAGTCATCGCTGTACAGAACGCCGCCCTCGCCAATTTCAACAGCGCCAGTCAACGTGCCGCCAATGGAGCGGCAAGTAAGGGTAGGGAAGCGCTTTTTACGGTTCAGGTCAACACTTTCATCCTTTGCACTCTTATCCACAAGCTGAACGTCAGGGAAGATTTTGCCCCAGTTATAGGTAACGGGGTCAGTGATGATAGACAGAACTTCGCCGTAGAAGCCGTTGGTCAACTTGTCGGAATGCCCGCTCATAACCGATGCAACGTCCGGGCGGTTGCCCATAAGCCATGTGATGAAAAAGATGCACAGGGTACTGTTATGGGTGGGAATCAGCCGCTTACCAGCACAGTAAACGCCGCCCTCAACCTGAATGCAGTTGCCCTGCTTCGGCTCGATGCGCTCAAACCCACAAAATGCCACACGGCGAGGTTTGGAGAACTCCTTTAACTGCTTGCGAGGAACAACGCAGGGAATAGGACAGGTCGGGTTAAACGAGATGATATATACTGTTTTTCTTCCATGAACACCACTAGAAGAAACGCGAGGAGCGCAACTGGTTACAGAACAACGCCATCCGAATGTTGAAACAAGCGTAGTGAAATCATCGCGGAGCTGCGGTTCTGTTGTAGAAAAAGAATATCTATTTTCGCTTTTTTTTAGCATTCCATCTGTATCAAGCAAACCAGCCAACAGTTCCATGCGCTGTGCAATGCTAGCGGTAAAGTATTCTTCAGGGATATGCTTCACACAACGAGTAGAGCGATAGCACATATCAATCTTTTTTAGGTCGGCACGAAGCCCATCAAAATGAAAATATTCTACTCCTGTTGTCTTATGGACGTAATAATTCCCGATAGCATATCCGTCGTTGACAATTCTTTCGATAATACATCTGTCCTGTTTTGATTCGCAAATTAAGGGCTTTTGATTTGTTCCATCGCCAAGCCATGCGCCCAATGTGTAAGGCGCGACAGGTAACTTTTTATATTCTCCATCAACAAAATTTTTAAATGGAAGCTGATATATGTATCTATGGCCTCTACCTTGCGAACCGCCAGTCTGGTATCCCTTAAACATTCTTTTGGTTTCAATGGTATCAAATGCGTTCTTGTGGCGGTTAAACACAAACCACTCATGGTTTTCGTGGCAGTCAATGTACGTTCCATCTGTAAAATGGCAACGCACATCAAGCTGGCACTTAGGAGATACCGCAAGCACCTTTACAAACTGGCCTTTCGGGCTGATAACTTCATCGCCGACCTGCAAATCGCCATGATTTTTCCAGCCGTTTCGTGTAAGAATCTGCGTATCATCGCTCAAAGCCTTACCAACACGCGCGGGTAGACTGACCCCCAAGAAATCTATCCGCTTATAGAACAAGTCCTCTAGGTCGTCTGCCAGCACTTTCAGCACTCTGCGTCTGGGCTGATAAAACTTCTTTTCCGGCGCACGGTTCCATTCAAGGTAGATGCAATAGCTGTCGAACACGTCTTTCGCTTCAAACAGGTACGTCCGGCTGATAATGTCATAGACCTTCGCCACGTCCTCGCCTGTTTTCATCTTGGCCATCATGGCTGCACAGACAGAACGCAGCTCACCAGAGTATTTGTAAGCATCGAACCGCTTGTCCTGCGACAGGGCATCTCTCAGGTTCACCACCGCCTGAAACCAGTCCTCATAGACCTGTGCTTCGGTCGGATTCTGCTTTGCATACGATTTGATGCTGTCAATGATGGCGATACACTGCTTTGGCTGCATAAAAAAATAGGCACCCCCCTACCTGAAAATGTAAAGAGTGCCTACAACTGCACAAAAATCAAATATTCGGTTTTATGATGCTGGTTCGGAAAATTATTTGCTAAAATTCGTTTTAATGAATGGAATGTGCGATTTATTTGACCTCTTCCGCAAGCTGGTTTAGCCTGCGCTTCAATTCATCTGCGTCATAGTATAAAGTGTCTGCGATGGCATTGAGAATATCGGGCTTGTCGGTGTAATCGCACAACGTTTCAATGAGCTTCAAGCTCTGCTCAGACAATTTTACGGTTTTCATGCTTTATTCCTTTCTCTGACTATGTAAAGTGGGCTTTGGTTGTTCATCTCCTAGCATCAGCTTATAACGGAGATACTTTTCGACAATACTGTGTCTTTCTGCCAGTGTACCGTAAATAAAGACGAGAGCATCTTTAGCAGCATCGTATTCATTCGGGAAAATGACAAGTTCCTCGTTTGCAAAGGTCACGGTGCAGTTTTCATAGCGACAGACTTCCAAGAACTGCTTGATTTCAAGGAATCCGCCAAAATCAAGCATAGACCGCAGCGTGATGCTACCATTCTTAACAATCAGTTCTTCTCCATGCATATTATCCAGCCTTTCTCTGCTCAGCAATCCGATACCATGTCTGGCGGGTCACGCCAAGCTGTTTGGCAGCATCAGTGACGGTCAACAGACGCTTTTCTACCTGTTCATGCAAAACATCAAAGAGGTTGCGGTCGTACTCGGTGGGCTTGCGGCCTTCCTTGTAATCGGGGCGCTGACTAGCAATCTTCTTGCCTTCTCTGGTGCGCTCAACAATCATGTCACGCTCAAACTCAGCGAATGCAAGCATCACCGTGCGAATAACCTTGCCGGTGGGAGAATTGTTCATAACCCCCATGTTCAGGATGTTCACCGAAACACCCTTATCAATGAACTGGTCTATCAGTTCAAGACCATTCTTGGCGGAACGAGCAATACGGTCAAGTTTCGCCACGATCAGCGTGTCTCCCGGCTGAATTTCAGCCATCAGCTTGTCAAGTTCAGGCCGGTGCAGCTTCGTGCCGGTGTAAACATCCGAAAAGATTTTCTGTGCGCCGTTGGCTTTCAAAAGTTCAGACTGGGCTTCAAGGCTATTGCCGTCAATCGCCTGTCCAGCGGAACTGACACGAGCGTAACCGTAGATCATTCAGGTTCACCGTCTCTTTCAAGAACTTTGAGAGCAAATTCATCCGATGCAACATCAGCGCCAATAGGCTGAATCACGATTTGGTATTTCATTTCTTCCAAAAGCATTGCCATTGTGGATAACTTCAAATCATCCGCATTAACACGGTTTGTCACATAAGAAGAAACTTCATATCCCATTTGCCTTGCAAGAGATGCAGAAGTATATCCTCTGATTTTCATAACGGAACGAAGAATGTCCCCGGAATTGACTTTATTTTTGGTTGCACCGCCTTTTTTCTTCTCTGCCATTTTTATCGAACCTCTCTTTCGACCCAATGATAACACATTCTCGTGTCACTGTCAACACCTTCTTGTGTTTTTGCAAATTTTTTACTATCAATAGGGTGATAAAACGGCTGTAAACTTTTTCGTTGCTTTACAAACTGTATACTTGAATAATAGCCTTACGAATTATCGAAAAATATCTTTTGAGTTACTATCACCAGGGTAAACTAATCCGTTTACGGAAGTACTATCAAATAACGTAAATTTACGTTAGAATGCGTAAAATGTCACAGATGTGTGACTGAATTATACAAATTGGGCTGTTGACAACTATATACCAAACGTCTATAATCTAAGACAGCAGAGCACACGATGAATCAGCCAACAACGGTAGATTTATCCTTTGTGGCATAAAAAATAGGCCGTCAGCACGACCGACCAAAGTAGCACTGACGACCTATTCCACCACAAAACAGAAGCTGCGCAACCAAGGGCGCAGTCTCGGTTTCTGTTAATTATTATAGCAGAAGCAGACAGCTTCTGCAATAGAAAGGAGCAAAAAACATGAACTTTCCCACAACAACCGAAGAATTTCTAAAAACCCTCGCCCACGGCAAAGAGCCGACCAGCGAGGACAGGGAGTACGCAGAAGCGCTGGGCAAGCTGTCCGAACTGAACTATCGGGCAGGGTACGAAGCGGGAGCTGCCAAAAACAACAGCTAAATTTTGTGCAAATCTACAAATTTTTTGATTTTGTACAGATACCAGTACTACATTAAGCGTTTGCGTAATTGACAAACCACAACATATTGCATATACTGGTTGCACCCACATGAAGGGAGGTGAGTTTATGTACAGTCCTTATCTCGAACGGCACAATCACACGTTCACTGTTGCACTGACCGAACGGCAGTTCCAGTGTCTGAAAGCCTATTGCACCGAACATAAGGTTGCACAGGCAGCAGCCATACGTGACACGTTCTTTGAAGTGCATCCAATCCAGGAGACAAATAAAAACGAAAAATAAGACGCTCGCTAAAGTTTGCCGACCACAGCGAACGTCTTATGAAACACTCAGAGAGTATAGACCCTCTTTGGGTTATTATACCAGAGATGGCCTGCTCTCGCAAGATAGAAAGGCTAAATTTCTATGAATAATAATCTTGAAACCATCCGAATCTTCTCCGAAGATGTTATCCCTGTGTACGACACCGACACCGGCGAAAAGGTTGTGCTGGGTCGGGAACTGCACGAACGGCTCAAAATCAAGACCGCATACAAAGACTGGTTTCCTCGTATGTGCGAGTATGGTTTTGTAGACGGGAAAGACTATGGCTCATTTTTGAGCAATAGGTCTGATGGGCTTGCCGGAAAGCCTAGAACCGACCACATTATCACTCTGGATATGGCAAAGCATATTGCAATGATTCAGCGTACACCGGAAGGCATGGAGATTCGCCAAAAGCTGATTGACCTTGAGAAAAACGTGTTCGTCAACCAGTTCGCAGGGCTTTCTAAGGAACTGCAAGCAATCCTTGTGATTGACCAGCGCACCATGAAGCAGGAGCAGCGCATCTCCGCTCTTGAGAACACTATGACCATCGACTACAACCAGCAGCGTGTGTTGAAGCGTGCCGTGAACACGGTGGTCATCAACGCTCTTGGTGGCATGGACAGCCCGGCCTACAAGAGCCGTAGCGTATCCCAGAAGCTGTTCATGGAATGCAACCGGGACATTCAGAACTGGTTCAACGTGAACAGTCGAAACAACGTGCCAAAGAAGCGGTTCGATGAAGCTGTCGAATACATCAAGAAGTGGAGACCGTGTGCGAACTCTGTTATGTTGGTTCAGGTCACGAACGGCCAGACCCAGATGCCCATGTGAAAGGAGAACGAATATGATTAACGGTGATAAGTACGAAAACCTTGACGAATACATCAGTGACACTCTGGAAAACATGGAGCGGCTTTGGAGAACGCCTGACGTTGGAGAAACCTACAACGGTCGAGTGATCGCTTGCAACGGCAAAGAGGTTGCGTGCGGCTATCTCTCCTACGAAGCAAACGAATACGGCGATTTAAGACCGTACCTGTGCGACAACGGCAAGATTGTCATGCGTGACGTTAACGATTGGATGCCGATGCCGAACGTGACCAGCGTATTGAAAAAGTAAATAGCCTATAAGAAAAGCCAGTGGTTAGAGAACATCTAGCCGCTGGCTTTTTATTTACGGAACTATGAATCGGCAATCCGTGAATTTGTTTCCGTCAAAATCACCGACGAATGTAACAGTCTGGCCAGAAGAAAGCCTAGAAATCTTGTCTTTTTCATTTTCTGGGAATCCAGCCATATAAACGGTATAACCAATGCTGTGAGAAGTGACGAAGTTCACACTGAACATAACAGTGTACGGATTATCTAACTTAATCATTGCGTCTGATACACTGTTGACTTGATATGTCACCTTATATTGCTTACCAGCGTATTTGTCTTTTGCCTTTACAGCGTTGTCGGCCGCCTGTTTTGCATAGTCATCCAAATCAAGCGTTGGAATATCATCATCTGGGTTATGCGAAGAAGCACTGGATGCCACCCGCTCACTGCTTGCGGGTTCAGAGCTTATAGGCTGTTCAGATTCGGATGCCGCTTTTTGAGATGCCGGAGTGCTGCTTGCTGAGCTTTCGGAAACTTCCTCAATAGAGCTATCATCCAGTTCCGTTGCCGTAGACTTGGCGGAGGAAGATGTAACGCCGGAGCTTGCCAATTCATCATGTGATGGCTCTGGTGTTACAGCCAAACATATAACGAAAACTGCAAATGATACAAAGAAAGCAATTAACATCCGATTGTCTTTCTTATGCGTTGCTTTGTTGTAAAGACACAGCGCTCCAAACACAGGCGTTGCAACCAGAGCAATCATTCCAAATAAAGCATACATTTTATGATTCCACCTCTCATTCAACAGGAGTAAACAAGACTTGCGTTTCAAGTGACAGTTGAATATTGTAACCATCCTCTACAGTTACTCTTTGTTTTTCGCCTGTTTTTGAAAACCTCAACACAGATTTTACATCATCCGAGTTATCATTATTCACCACAAAAACAGTAGCCATCTTCTCTCCACCCTTGTTTTCTACGGTGTATTCACCAGCAGGAATCAAATAACGTGTGTAGGTATATTGTCCATAAGTCTGGCTTGGAATAGTAACCTCTTCACCATATTTTCCAAGTGCTCCATCAACCAGCATAAAAGAATTATCTTCTTTTACAGTTTCAGAAGAAGCAACAACAGACTGTGCGACTGTTTCATTCTGGATTTCCACAGAGGATGTAACAGAAGATGTCGGTTCCTCACTTTTAGGATTAGCCGTAACATTCGTTCTTTCTCGTGGATTCACAAGGTCTTGGATAAAAGATATAACAATCAAGGCTATAAGGATTTTGAACCACAGCCGCTTATAAGCTGGTTTTGGTGGTGTATTCTCTCCACCACACTGCGGACAGGTTTTAGCGGTAGCCGCTATCCTTGCGCCGCAGTGTTTACACTTTACGAGTTTTGCCATTTTACAATGCCCCTTTCTTACGGTCAAGTATAGCACAGATTAGACCGGGAGAGGGGTCTTTTTGTATTTTTCGGAATTTTTGGAGACTTGCACAATCAGATGGGGTTTGATTTGTGAAGATGGGGTAGGTGTTGGCAAGGGAAACGCCTTTTTATGGGTTTCGGAATTCGGGAGACTGACCACCCGGCCCCCGGCTCTCCCTGTATACCCTGCCGGTGACCCCCGCCAGCCCCAGCGCACCCGGACAGACTGCACATCACAGGCAGCAGCGCAGGGAGCGCCAAAACCAGGGCAGACCATGCAAGACACGGCGCACTAACACGCCGCACCGGTCTGCATACGATACCAGACCGCCCACGTCTGGTAGATCGTACCGGTGCGGGACGCTGGAGGGCGGGCAGTGTGTCCGAAACTGAGCAGATTTGTACACACTCAAACATGAACGACTTTCAACACAAGAATGTGTGCAAAACCATTGACATCAACACAAGAACGTGTTACTATATAGACAACACAAGAACGTGTTACACCACCACAAAACAGGAGGACAAAACCATGATGAACAATAAAGAGATCGATTACACCGCCCGCCCCATTCCGGGGGACTATGAAGGCCGCAGCCATCGCGCGTGTGTATGGTATAACAGAGCCCGCGCCGCGTTTGACCTTGCCACGCTTGACACACTGACAACCGCCGCAGATAAAGCCGCCGATCGTGTGCCCACTGAGGCATACGAAAAAGCAAGAAAGCTCCTTGACAGCGTGCAGCGTTGGGGGCTTGCAGATGCAAGAGCGTGGGAGCTTGACAACGACAGCCGCTATTATAAATTCCGAGTGGCTCAAAACCCGACAGGCTCAGCTTGCAAAACGGCGTGTAAAGCTTGATAAAGAACTTAAAAAATACGGTTTGCAGATTGACAGTTACGGCTTGTATCCTTGCATCCGAGAAATCACAAAGCCGGGTACTGATATGAATTTATTGTACTGGTTTTAATGGAGGGTATAAATATGAACAAGCTTGTTTTTGAAGTGAACAACGGCGAAACGTTGGAACTTGTGCAGCGGGAGGATAACGGAACGACCCTTATTTGCTCCCTTGATGCGCCGGACAATGAAGCATATATAAACGCTGGCGACTTTGTGCAGCTGATTAACCTTTATCGCTACTGCAAGCGGTACGATATTAAGAACGATTGGATTAACCCCAACGGCAAAAACACGGAGGTATAAACCATGACAAGGACAGACGAAATAAACGCTGAAATCAGAAATCAGGCCGTGCGCCTGTACCCAAAATGCGCCGGGCTTTTTGAGCTGCCATTGATGGTATACACTCAGATTGTAACTGATAACCTCATGAGGTCAAAGCCCTATCGCTTGAGCGTTGAACGGTGCAAAAAAATTATTTTGGCTATGCCGGAATTTGACTAAAAAGGGGCGCAAACGATGATTACTCTTGACTTTTCCCAGTGGGCAGCCCTCTGGTATGTGGGCGGCATGATCAGCGGTGCATTGGTTATGCTGGCGTTTCTTAACAGCTAATAAGGAGGGGCAAAAATGACAATTGATATTTATAAGCCGGAGCTTGCTACAGAGTATCGTGGTAACGTAAAAGCCGCTATCCGTGCCGGTGCTTATAGTGTATGGGACGCGGAACGCATTACAGGCGCTTTTAATTTTGGGCACGGCACACAAGCTGATTTTGAACGGCACAAAAAAGCAAATTCTGCCTTGCATCTTTTTATGGAGGTATAAAAATGTCTGATTTTGAAAAAAGGGTAAATGAATACAGGGAAAACAAGCGGCTAATTGAAGAGCTTGAAGCAATGAACGACGCTGTAAAGGCTGAAATAATTGATATGATGCACGGCGCGCCCGAAATGGTGCAGGGCACGGCAAAGGCCATTTATAAGGACGTGCAGAGCGTCCGATTAGATAGCAAGCTTTTGAAGACGCTGCATCCTGATGTGTATGCAGAATGCAGCAGCAAAACCACCTACAAGCGTTTTAGCGTGGTATAAGGGGGTGCAAGCTGTGATATTATCCGCACTTCTGTTTTTCTTCTGGTTTTTTTCGGCGCTGTTTAAAGCGAGCAAATGACCAGATCGGACACTTTAGCGGGGCTACACCGTAAAGCAACCCCGCCCCATTACCCAAAAGGGCAAAAATATTTTTGCAAGTCCTGTTTTTGGGGCCTGTGATATGATATACTGTAAAAAAGGGCAAAAAGCCCAGAAAGCGAGTGTCATTATGAAAACCTATACAGAGCACGAAATCAACGGCCTTAGCATTTATGTGGATGACGAAACCGGAAAAGTACATCACGCCGTAAATTGGGATAGCGCAAATCAAACAACGCTTTATCCATACGCCTATAACACCCGCTCCCGTGTGTGGGATAATGTCAGCGGAGATTATACGCTGGCAGGATTGAAGCGCACAAAGCGTATGATTGAATGGCACTAATAAAATTCTCAACCCCCGCCCACGCTGGCGGGGCTTTTCTTTTGCCTTGCATCGACACGGTGCAGGGCTTTTATTTTGCCCTGCTACAATAAAGCCACGCACAAGCGTTTACAGTGGCTTTTCTGCCGTCCATGCAAATTTATACCGCCAACGCTACAAAACAGCGCACAGGGCTTTACAGGTGCGTTTCCGGCAATTTGACCCATTCCACCGCATACAATACCAGACCGGCAAAAGCGGATATAACACCGCCTGCGCCGCGCTGGAGCACATCACAGCGCCGCAACACCTCCAGCGCATACCAGATACCACCACCGCACCGGGACGCTGTACAGGTCAGCGCAGCCGCCCTATTATAATAATGTATATACAGGGGTGCGCCCTGTTATGGGTCAATGCCAGACGGTGCAGCATATCACAGATCATGCCAGCCCGGCGGGGTCAGCGCTTCCACCTGTACCGGGTCAGCCCGGCACCATCCACCCGGCGGGACAGTCCAGCAGCAAGAGCGCGGCGGGCGGCGCAGAACTATTGGCGGCTACCGCCGCAGCTCTTTTTCGGGCTTTCGCCCGATAGCTAATAGAGGTCAGCAATAGTCGCAGCGGATAGTCGTAGAATAATAGCCGTAGCGTTTTCTTGCGAACCATCGTCAAATAGTCGTGTATTTTTTGTGTGAAATAGTCGTTTGCCTTTTAGGAAAAGAGAGGTGCGATAGTCGCTAAGCCATCCGACCACCCCCAAAATCAATATCTGTCAAGACACCTGTCAATTTTATTCTTCCATAGACATACCAAATTCGTATGCCAACAGTACTTATTATAATATACGCTTATATATCCTAGTAACTATCTAGGGATTATTCTGCTGGAATAGTCGTATCATCCGATTTGGTTTGTTTCTGCTCGATTTAATTCCCAGTAACGTGCTATGGTATTTAGCTTAATTCATAGCGTTCTTCTAGGAATAATAAATGCAACATTTCTACATATTCAACTGACTACAAAATGAAGTCAATTCTCCATGTGAAATAGTCGTAGCTTGTGACGGGTCAGATGCCGCTTCCCTTTACAGGTTAGATGCTGATTCCGTTGAAGGTCACCCGGTCGGCGCGGTGCGCCGGACGATAGAGGGTGACGTAACGTAGAGGTCAGATGGACAGTATGCCCATATTCAGCCAATAAAACCTGACGGCAGATGTTGGTCACGGTCTGGCCTGCTGGCTAACGGTGTAGTTTTGGAGATAGAGGGTTGTAGGGGGAAAGAACCTTTACAGACGATTGACCTCTGGTTCACTGTACTGTTGCTTCTCCTGTTCCTTGTCAATCCACATATCAGCAAAGGCCTTCCAGTTTGTTATAGGCTTTCCGGTCTTAGTCATCCAACCTGTTCCCTCATAGTAGTTCATGAACCTGCTGGCAAGCCTATTCTCACATCCAGCATCCAAAAAATACTCGCTCACATCCTCGAAGTCCGGCGTGCTTGCGTTTCCATCGGGCGGGTCGCCCGCTTTCTTAATAACTTTTTTTCTTTTCTTTTCTTCTATATTAAGGAGGTGAACGATTGTTCCCCTCACAGGTGAAGCATCGTTCCCCTCAGAGGTGAATGATTGTTCACCTCCTTTTTCGCTCTTTGAAGATTCTTCCGGCACTTTGACGTATATCTTATCGGGCTTGTTCTTGCCTTCACGCTTGCGCTCGATCAACCCGGCTTCTTCCAGTTCTTTCAGAGACTTCTTAACCCATCGTTCCGTGAATCCAGTATCGGCAGCAAGGTCTTTGATGGGATACACGATGTATACTCGCCCTAGTTGGTCAGCAAACTTTCCGCTTCTGCTTGCCCTCTGTGACGACCTTGCACGATTGAACAGGTAAATGTAAACAATTTTCTCTGTTGGGCTAACGCCAATAGTCGAGAGGAATCGAGGGTAAACCATGTACCCATTGACCTTTGTATCGGCTGTCATGTATTCCATTTTCTCCTCCTGCAATAGTCGTAAACCTCTACATTGCGCTCACAGCCCCGTAGAGCCGTGCCAGAGCTGTTTTCTGTGTTCAGTCGATAAGTTTGTCGTCTGACGCTAAAAGCGTTTGCAGGGCTTCTGTGCGCATATATGCAAAAGGCTGCCATTGCTGACAGCCCATGTGCTCAATCCATCCAAGTATACTCTTGGAACCGTTGAATCTGCTTGTTAAACGTGATGGGAAGGTCGCCTATCTCGCCTTCCTTGTTCTTGCTCAGCCGGAATAGGTACTTGTCGGGGTTATCGCCGGACAGAAGGATGATTGCATCTGCGTCCTGTTCAATCTGTCCGCTTTCTCGCAAGTCGGAGTTAGTAGGCGTTGCTCCGGGCTTAGATGGGTTTCGATTAAGCTGTGCTAGAGCTACCACGACAATGCCTGTGGTCTGCGCCAGCTCGTGTAAGGCAATGGATATGGCTGTAATGGCGGCATATCTGTCCTTTGCGCCCGTTTCGTGAATGAGTTGAAGATAGTCTACGAAAATGACCTGAGCCTTTTTACGGAGAGCCTGAGCCTTCATCCACGCCACGTTCTTTCCAGCAGCAGAGCGGATATATAGGGGCATCTTCATGTTCTCTGCCTGTCCGTCAATCTCATTCAAGCTGACCGCCTTATTTTTCACCGTGTCCAGAGGGCAGTATATTTGATTGGCCATCAGACGTGCGCCCAGCTTGCGTTTGCTGGTTTCCAAGCTGAAATAGTACACGGTGTAGTCCTGTTTTGCCATGCTTGCTGCTATTTGCAGAGACAGGGCTGTCTTGCCCGCAGACGGTCTGCCGCCGATAATGATGAAATCACCCGGAGAAATGTGCAGTGCTTCATCCAGACGCTCTAGGCCTGTCTTGATATACACAGGCTTCTCGTCCATGTGAAGCACATAGTCGTTCAGCACATCCTCGTATGTCCACGCATCTTCTTCCTCAGCTTTCAGGCTCATTGCTTCGCCCATCTGCTGGTAAATGTCTGATAGATCAGAATAGTCGGTAAGCTCGCTGGTCATCTGAAATGCCAGACCTTGCACACGAGTGAGTGCAGCTTGTTCTCTGATAAGCTGTACCCAACGCTGCATCTGCTCCCTGTCAATTCGTACACACTCTGATTCACAGGTTTGTACACACGCCAAGAGCGTCTGCGCTACGTCTGGATGCTGCGTGTTTATCTCGACTATATCTATCTTACCCCTAGCCGTCCAATAGCCCTGAACAGCCGCAAAAGCGTCTCTCAGCTCAGGTCTGAACAAGTCAAGTTCAAGGTCTGGTATGATTTCATCCACAACGCCCGGCTTGCAGAGCATCAGCGCACCGATAAATACCGTTTGAACGTCCATTGTCATAGTCTAGGAAACTCCATCTCCGTACTTTGCTCGTACTGGTCATCCTGTTTCAATGCGTAAATGTCCTGCCATCCGGCATAGATGCTCTGGTCAAGAATGGCTTTCCAGTCGTGCCGATCAAACTTTTCTAGCTTGTTGCAGAGCATCTGTTTTGCCCGGTCTGTCATAGGCTTTTTGATTCTTGTACGCATCTGTGCGAACTCTCGCAGGGATTCCAACAGGGCTTTATCGCCATGAGCAAAGTCGGAGAAGATGTCAGGTTTCTTCTTGACTGCACTTTCCGGCAAGGTCTTGACGTTCGTCTGACTGTCAGTTGATACAATGGGCTCATTGCCATCTGACTTTGAACTCATAGATGAGCTGACTTTCATCTCATTTATGACATGAGGATGAGCTGACTTTCGTGTAGACCATCCTTTTGACGCAATATCGCTTCTTTTCCGCTCTTTATCGAGCAGATGTTTAATCAAAATGAAACAAGATTCTGCTTTTTTTAAGTTCAAAGTTGCGTCTTTTTCTTCAAAAACGTATGCACAGATTGCATCGTAGAGTTCTAATTTCTCTTTACTTTTCAGTGTGGAGATGGCTTCAAAGTAGTATCGTTGGAATGTAAAGCTGTCTCGTCTTTTGTCCATACTCAATCCTCTTTGTAGCGTTTGTTCCATGCTTCGATGGCTTTTTTCTTGCCAAATGTTGCAGAAGTGCTCACCCCGCATTTCCCGCAGACTACCCAACTAGCCATGTCAACGTTAAGTGGATGAATCACTTTTACAGTCGGTGGTTCCGCACCGCAGAACGGACATCTCTTGAGTTCTGTCACTTTCTAAACCCCTCTCTTGTTCTCGTGATTCGCTTATGTGCCTTGACAGGCCTTGTGCCTTTGCCGTACGCTGGGCGGATATGCTTCGTCTTAATGTATCCACAAGGTGGCTTTGGCCCAAAGTCGAAAAGGCTCAAGTCCATAATGATGATGCCAAACTTTTTGTTCGTCATGCTTACTGCTCCTTACGCATACCATTTCGGAGCTTCGTTGAAGATTTCCACGCCTTCCGCAAAGCCCAGCTTTTCTAAGGTTTCACACATAATACCATCCATCATGCTATGAACAATTTCCTCGTCATCTCCGTACTTTTGGTACGCTTCCCGCATTGCTGCCGTAAACGTTGCAATCATATCTTGCGTAATAACGATATTGTTTTCCATAAGCCCTCCTATACCATCGGAAACGCCATCCAATGCGTCACAGTCACACCTTCTGGCAGTCTCTCGCCTATCTCGTCCCAGAACTGACCGTCTGCGTAACATCCAAGAAAGTACGCTGTCGGCGAGAATCCTTGCAACATTTTTCTATCTTTATCACGCCACGTTGCCTTAGTCGCAAGCAACAAAGGCTGCGCCCGCTCTCGTGGCGGTTCGCTTGCCGGATGCCAAAGTGTGTTACTCATAACTTGTTCTTCATCAAAGAACCACAGTTCGGGCAGTAATTCCAACGTGTATGATGATTTTTTGTGGCATCTGCTACACTCGAATCTTGTGAACGTATCGTCCTGCACAATCCATTCAGCGGTACGCTCTAAGGCTGTTGGGGCATCTTCCACAACGTCAATGGCATCGCCAATACCGCAAGCACGGCATCTAACTCCATTGTAGTTCTCGCAGCCATCGCAATACGATTTTTTGATTTTTTCAATAAGTGCGTTTCGTTCAAGGTATTCTGGATAATTAGCCATTGTCTTTCACCTCGATTGTTGGTGCAGTGTCGATGTAGTCAAGCACATCGTCTAGCGCATAGCCCATGTAGGCGTACTCGACAGTAAACTCTTGCTCTAATTCCTGCATCCATTCTTCAATGCGCTTTCGCAGTGCATTGGCATCAATCGGCCTGGTTCCCATTTCCTTTTCTCCTTTTAATCTCCATCCCACACGCCGTCAGGACGCATTTTCGCGAATGCAAGCAAACCGTACAAGGCGCGTTTGGCGTTGCCCTCTGTGCCGTGCCAGTAGTCACTATCGTCCACATCATCACCCAAAGCAGCAATAGCCTTTTCCAGAATCGGGATGCTCTCTGCACCTGTTTTGCCATAGATGGAGCGGATGCCCTTGCTACCCAACACATCATCACGACGAAACTGCTTTCCATAATTATAGGTGATATTAAGCCACAGTTCCTTTGTTCCCCCAATGGAACGAGTACCACCAGCAACAAAGTGCGTATCATCCACTTCAAGCGTTTCGTGCGTTACGGGGTCGCACAGCGAAATATCATAGCTCATCTTTCTTCTCCCATTCCTTGCATCCGCGTTCATCCCACACGAAGTCTGCAACGTGTTCTGACTGGTCGTTCACGCACACGCCCTCCGGCTCTGCGTACCATTTGCAAGAGCCACAGGACGGCTCGGATTTGTTCTTACAGAATTTTGCCGTGCATCTGATGGACTTGCCAGCGGAGAACTGCTTGATGCCCATGCAAGAGCAATGTTCGGTGGTGCAGTAAATCATTCCTGCTTCCTCCAACCGATAAACTCACACAGCCCGATGGTCTGCGCGTCGCATCTGTGCGTATATTTGACTGTCGGAAGGCTAAAACCCATTAAATTGTTGCAAATAGTCTCAAGCCCAAAAAGTTCGTCAAACGCATTGTCAGGAATTTTCGCATCTTCGGCGTTGTAAATAACCATGCCACACTGTTTGCAACGCCACATAGAACATCTCGTCATTTTCTTTGCCCTCTCTTTCCCCCATTAAACCGTCCGATCACTCGCTTATACTCCTCATAGCATTCTGGGCACAGGTCGCCTGTGTCTCTGCGCCACGCCCAGTCTTTGAAGTATTCGTCAGGGTTCATCATTCTACAGCCAAGAACCGCTCCGCAGCGGTCGCATACTCGCTTGTGGTAGATTCCTCTGTCGGTCTGCATTAGCGCTCCTTTTCATCAAATTTCTTCTGCATCTTAGCTCTCAGCGCTTCGATACGTTCCTTGTTGTCAGTGATAATCTCATACTTGTCGCCAGACCAGCCAAGCGGAACATCTTCCGTGTATTCGATATAGATTTTTTCTGGGTGCGTAGGTGGCTCATAGGGGAACGTCACGTTTTTGCGAAAGCGGCTACTTGCAAACCACGTAAGGCCACCATTGTCGGAATAAGCGATTGCGTCAATGTCATGTACTTCAATCGTGTTACCTTGTGCATCAGTGGTCTTGAATACGCTTGAGCATCGTTTATTTTGGAAGTATCTTTGCCCCATTTCGTTCGACACATTAATCCATTCATCATCTTCGCCAGTCAGCGGAGTAATCGGCTTGAAGCACAAAAGCCGCTCCAGAATAGACATTGCATATCCAGCGGTAAATCCACTATGGCCTTGACTTGCAAAAAGTTCAATAATGTCAAGGATATTCTTATTGATTGCATTCTGCAACCCGTCTCCGTCTTTCGTAATACGTGCAAGTTCTGATTTTGCATATTCTACGGAATTGCTCATTTTATTTTTCCTCCCCAGCATCCTTAAACAGGATTTCTTTGTCGGCTTTCCAGTCTTTGATTTTGCACGGAATGTCCGTGCCGGGCACGGTCTTTTTCAGCCCATCCATCTGCCAGACGTTCCATGAGATGATAGCAGCCATGTTGCGAATTTTCCCAGCGTCAGGCTCTATGCCGAACAGCCACTTAAAGTTCTCTCGCCATGTCAGGAGCATATTTGCTCTTGCAAGCAACAGGCTGTCACCCTGCCACTTATAGCCGTATGTAGTCGTCGCTGCGTCCTCTGCCACATCGTGCCATGTCCAGACATTCCAATCAAACCAGTTGTTTACACATTTCAGTTTGCGGTCAAACAGTCCTTTCCGCCTTAGTACTGGAATCTTTTTGCCTGTTACCGTGTCGTATCGGTTCACAAGGAATGGTGCTTCTCCGCAGGTGATTTCAAGGACTGTCGAATGGATGTACTTGATAGGCTCTTTCTTCATATCGGGCATCGCACCGTTTTCTTCGCCCATGTCTATCATCTTTTCGCAGACCCAAGAAGGAGTGAAAACCTCTGCTTTTGCTTTGGTTCTCTTCTTCTGCTCATCCAGACGCTTGAGAACTCGTGGCACTGGCGGGCATTTCTTGATTTGTTCTAACGTAATTTCACCCAAAAAGCTCAGCACCCAGTTCAAGCGGTGGCTCTGTCGCCCAGATGATGTTTTTGCCGGTCGTACGGTCTTTCAGCAAAATAAACAGCGCCGCTGACAGAATCGGGTCGGAGAAATCAACCAACCGTTGTTTCATTTTCCGTTACCTCTCTGTACTCCACGTCAATCCCTTTCGGCAAAGCCGTTTGGTACTTCTGGGCAAGCTGTTCTGCACTCTGGGCATCGCCCAACGGCTGTTCAGGCGGTGCAATGGTGACTTCCACGTTGTCACGCATACCAAAGTAGTTCTTGGCTCGGAAAATCCACTCTGCCGGGTTCTCCTGACCATACATACCGTTGTATGCCCACATGGACTGCATTTGCAGAATCAGCTTCAGGATGTACTTCTGCTGCAAACTGTCGTCACGGCGCTTTCCTGTCATAATCTGTCTAAGGCTAGGCCATTCGATGCCCAGCACCAACGCAATCCATTCCACCACAGGGGAGATTCTGGCTTCGATGCAAGCATCAAAGAAGAAGTCAAGGCGTTGCTGCACTTCAATGGGGTTGTTCATGTCCACGCTCGGAAGGTCGCCAAAATACTTTGCGGCAATCATGCCGATAACCTTCTTGTCTTCTTCATCGCCGATTCTTGACTGCAAATCGCCTGTGTTCAGCATCTTAGACCTCGTAATCGCTAACTCCTGTTGTTCTTTCACCTTTTTACTCACCTGTGATCGGATAGATTTCCGCTTGTTAAGCATCTGTTGTTTTTTCTTCTCACGCTCTTTTTCACGCTTCGCAGCGGCTTGCTCTTTTGCCTTTTGCGCCCGCTTCTCACGCTTTTTCTTTTCCGCTTCGGTCAGCGGCGGTCTGCCACGACCACGCTTTGGGGGTGTTGTCATGTGTCAGACCTCCTTGATGCGCTTCCAAACAGGGTATGCGTATGGATGCTTTGCAACGACATTCCACAACCACTTATATGGATAACCCACGCAATCGGACTTTGTGATCGCCCCAGCAATCGCCATCACATAGCCGTTTTCATCTGCATCTTCTTTCTTAGGCGGCTGCTCGAATGTGCTTCTCCACAAGCCCTCAAACCCGACTTCGCTATAAGAGCAGGTTTCGAAATAATGTGTAGCCATCCCAAGTTCTTGCTCAATATCGCTGAGAATGCTGTTATCATCCTCGTCTGTTTCGGTTTCAAGAACAAGGTAAATCCGCTTTTTCACACTCTCACCTCTTCATTTTCGTTTCGATTTTATCCAGCTCGGTTGCAATCCACCAGATGGAGCAGCAGTTGTCTAACTGCCGCCACCAAGCGCACTTTTCTTTCTCGCAGACGCACAGATTAAGCGGATTGCTGGTCAGCTTCATCGGGCAGTAAAGTTCGTTGTCCATCAGTACTCCTTTTCGATATGAACCCTTGCAATGCCGACCATTGTATCATCATGGCATTCCATAATCCTACCGTGACGGAGCGACACACAGTTATATGTAGTGCCACCGTAAAAGCCGGAATTGTCAGTAACCTCGCTTGTCTTCATAAGAAGTTCGCCGTTGTAGTAAAACGGCTCTCCTTCTTTTAGCGAATCAAAACGAACTCTCTTCTTGTCACGCTCTTCACGAATTTCCATACTTACCTCCACCCCATCACAACAGCCGTACAAACGGCCAGACATACGTTGACGAACGTCCAGACGAGCATTGCCTGCCGCTTTTCAAACAGGCTGTCTGTCATGTCTTTGATTGTCCGTTCGGACTGAACTACTACCGCCAGCAGGACTAGGCAGACCAGCCAGCGAGTTGCAAATTCAAACATTGTTAGCTCCACCTTTCCCTCAGCTCTTTTTCGACCTGTTCTGATTTTGCGGTGATGTAATCCGCAAACTCGTCAGGGGTCATATTCTCGTTTTTGAACTGCCCAACCATCTCCCAGTACCTGTCACCAATGCGGATGATTTTCTGCACCTGTTCATCGGTTAGGTCTGCATCGCACCGAAGGTTCTGGATCAGTGCGCCCCATGTGGCGGCGATGCCATCCAGAGCCATGCGGAAGCCGTACAACTGGTTCTGCCGTGCGATTTTGCGGAGGTTTGTTGGCTTGACTTGTTTGCCACACAGAGGGCAGTTTCCGAATTTATTCATCTGATTGCTCACTTCTGTTCTCCTTTCAGCCAGTCGTTCAGCTTTGCCATGCAATAGGGGCAAAGGCAAATCGGCGGGTATCCCTCAAACGATGGGTAAACCAAATTTTTGCTTTCGTTTACAAGCGTCTTTTGGATAGAATTTCCGCAAAGGGAATTGTCGTAGTATTCAAACGCTTCTCCGCATCTATCGCATTTCATGCTCTTTCTCCAATCTCTTTAGCAGCCCATCCACGTCATACCGCCAATGGACACGCAACCTTTTTGCTTTGACCTCTATCCCCTCTTGCTCTGCCCACTGCCAAGGGATGCTCTTGCGGCTCTCGTTGTAACGGAACGCCAGAACCTTATTGGCAGGGATTGCAAAGGTGCGGTTGACCGCCCGGTAATTGACTATCACATGGGCGGTCTGACCGCTGTACCCCATTGCATCCACCATGTCCGTGATGTGCTTTTCCTTACGGTATTTGCACTTTGCCTTGTCGTACTTGCCGAACACCTTTTCCAGAGGGATAGAGGGCGTTTCAATGGTTTTCAGCTCAAACAGGTGGTTCATCGGGTAACGGTACACAAGGAAGTCGCAGATGTTGTCGATGGAGAAGGACAGGTTCTCGTTGCCGCCGTAGTAGGTGGCGGCACTGTCTTTCAGGCGGTAGCACCACGCATCGTGTGGAACGGATGTCTTGAAGTCTGCTTCAAACTGCTTGCCGGTGTTCATGTGTAAAGTTCCTCCACATAAAACCAGGATTGCGGTGGCCGCTCAATATCTACAGGCTCATAGCCAAATTTCGTTGCCCGCAGCCTTGTAAAATCGCTCAACGGTCGTGGGCGGTCGTAAATTTTCAAGTTGGAAATGTGCCAGCCGTAGCCGCCACGGCCTTTGAGATATTTTTCGGCGGTTTCTTCGCTCAGGCAAGCCGCTTTGAGCAGGTCAGTCGCAGGCTTATACTGCAATTCTAGCCCCGGCCCAATAATGTGTAGCTTGGGCAAAGCCCCGCTTCCCGTCGACCTTACATGGCAGATGACCGTAGTATTACAGCAAGTAAACTCGCCGATGACCTTTCCGTCAGCCGACATGAGGCCACTTTTTTTCACACCGGGAATATCGACAAAGTGTGTACTCTTGGTGCAGTAGATATAGCACTTAAACGGCTTTTTCAGATTTGGCTCTGTTTTGCGGATTTCCACGGTCTTCTGCCCACCTGCAATTTTGTTACACCACTCTGGGCGAATGCTAATAAGTACGGCTTTGCTCATCCTCGTTCACCTCTAAATTCACTTCCGAGAAACCGCTTCTTGCCGCGTTCCCGGTGCTTGTCCTCGTAGTTACGGTGGTACACGCTCTAGCTGTGGTTTAGCTCATACACAAATGCCTTGCGTTCCTCGAAGTCTTTTTTCTCTGCCTTGTACTTCTCGCAAGTGTCGTGGCAAGCTGTGCAGCGTGATGTGCAGTTGAGACAACAGGTAATCATTTTTCGCCAAATCTCCTTTTTGTTACAGCTACGCAGAAACTTTCGATTTCGCTTGCCCATCGTGCTGTTCCCTCGCCGTATGCTCTTTGCCATACTAGAGGGAAACCGCCCAGGCCATCAAACAGACTGCCCAGCGTAGGCTTTTCTTTCAGGTAAGGACGCATCCTTTGCATTAGCCAGAACCACTGCGGCAAAGCGATTGAGTTGCCCAGAGCCTTGTATCGTGGGCTGTCAGCGTATTTGTGCTTCTTTCCTTTGCTGTCCGTCCAGTCACCAATGTTGGTGTAATTGTCAGGAAATCCTTGCAACCGTTCGCATTCAACAGGGGTCAAGCGGCGGATAATCCAACGGATTGCTTTCTCTGCAATCAGACACTCGCTGCCATTGCCGATGTTTCCCGCTTTCGCTTTCAAGGTTGAGCATTTGTCGCTTTCCTTGTAGTGACTGAAAGACTGTTCGTTAAAGGTCTTGCGTCCGATAGCAATAGCCGTGTAGTCTGTAATTCTGTTTTCGTGGTCGCCTGTTATGGTTGGACAAGTTCTGCCATCGCCGTTTCCCCTTGCGTCATAGATAACTTTTTCGCTTGTTCGATCACATCCAGAATGGCTTGCCTGAGAATGTCCGGGAGTGGCTTCCCACGCCTTGATGCTCTCGTCAGGATTCCCTGACAGGCTCGTGCGCTCAAATAGTATTTCTGTGGCACGTTGTCCTCTAAAATCCACGACAAGAGCGATTCTCTTTCGGCGTTGGGGAACTCCCCAATATTGAGCGTCAAGCTGTCGCCAAGCCAGAGACCATCCGTTTCCGACGATTGCTCCGGCTTTGCTCCATCTGCCCCCCCTACCCGAAGGTCGAGGAATTGAAACGTCTGGCTGTTCCACGCGGGCAAGTTCTTCCAGGACTGCTCTGAAGTCTTCTCCTCCGTTGGAACTGAATGCTCCGGGCACGTTCTCCCAAATAGCGAAAGTTGGATACATTCCATTGGTGGCTGTCCTCATTTCCTTAATGATTCTTGCGGCATCCAAAAACAACACGGAACGGTCGTCGTCAAATCCAAGCCTTTTCCCCGCCATAGACAAGCCCTGGCATGGACTGCCAAACGTGATACAATCCACAGGCTCTATCTGGTCGCCGTGAATCTTTGTAATGTCGCCCAAGTGCTTCATATTTCCAAACGCCCGTCCAGCCAGATAGCACAGCTCTTATATAAGGTATGCGGTCAAGACGAAGGAACTTCTTCGCAGATGGTTTCGAGTTCTTCAACATCTGCTGGCTCAAAAACAAGAGATGCGCCTTCGCATTCATATTTCTTTGCTTCCCAGTCCACTTTGAATTTTTCAAAATCGTTCTTGTATCGAGGGAACGGATGCGTTTGCTCTGCGTAATAAACGCCCATCATAACTTTTTCATCATCTTCTGGCTTCCAGCTTTCGAGATGATAACTTTCGTGGTTGTCATACTCCCAAAGGGACAGTTCAACAATCAATCCAGAAAAAGCATCGTACATCTGTTGGAGACTTTCAAAATCCCGATAAACCAGCCCTTGCCCCTTGTGGGATTCTTTGATTTGTTCGATGCTTTTCCCGCCAGTTTTCAGGCGGCATCGAACTACTTTCGGACGGTAAAACATAGCGTTCCTTTCTCGCCTTTTGTTCCGGTAGCGTAACCGTTAGTTAAAAGGGAGCGAACCGTCGTCCTCAATCACGGAAAAGTCATCGTTCACACCCTGCGAGTAGCCGGAGCCAGACCCACCAGACAGCGTTTTCTTCGGTCTGACTTCATAATCGCCGGAACGAATCTTGTCCACGCTGGTAAAGCGGTCAACAACGAGCTTGGTCTTGACGTTGCCATCGTTGCCCATGTACTCTTCCTCACGGAGAACCACGCCGACCAGCTTGCCACGTAGGGTCTTTTCATCGTTGTTGAACTTGTAGCCGGGATTGGACTGCTCCACAGCGGTGATAAAGCCCTTGAAGAAGGGCAGCGCCTTTTCCTTGTAGCTCTTGATGGTCTTGCCGCCCCATGCCCATTCGCCCGGATTTAGCTTGCCGCGCTCGATAAGGGAAGCGGTCTGCTCACGCCAGTAACCTTTGAACTCGCCATCTGCAACTTCCCATTCGATGTTCAGGCGCTCCTTTGCGGGTTCGTCCGTTGCCTTGCAGATACCGGCAACATAGCCGCCAACAGGCAGGTCACGGCGTTCGGTTGCTTCCTGTACGTCATTCCAGTTGATGTTCTTCATCTGTTACTCTCCTTTGTTATCCGGCTGAACCGGGATGTTGTAATACTCACGGATGGTCTTGTCTACGGCGGCGAGGTCGTTCTCGATCAGCGCATCGTTGAACATCCCAAGGGGGGTTTTCACGGTGTCCATCCCATCATTGCGAGTGCTGAACAGGTATCGCCCATCCTGCACAACGGTTTTCAAAACGATGGTGAAGTATCCTTCCACGCATACCTTTTCGTCCAGCAGCTTGCCGATGGTCTTAAACTTCTCGCCACCGTCTCCGTCACGCTCGCTGTGCCCGAAAAAGTAGACCACTACATCGTCCGGCAGTTCCTTTGCCCGCATCAGCAGAGCGTTGAAGTTAGCTGCCATGTCGGTAAACTTCTGGTATCCGGCGACCTTTGCGTTCCGCATGAACTCGCCAGTCATAAGGTAGGTGGCATCGTCAATGACGATGGACTTACGCTTGGTGCTGTGGATTGCGGCATCAATCTTGCCGTAGTCGTTGGTGATATAGGTTTTCATGTTGCTGCGGAACGGAAGCGGCTTGCCAAGCACGTTTATGACTGCAACCTGTTCCGGGTCAAAGTTCCGAAGCGAAGCGGACTTGCCGCTTCCGGAGTGACCGTAAACCATTACTAATACTGCCATTTTTCTTCCCTTTCTTCGGCTTCATTAGGCCTCATTGTTCTTACTTTGGCTTAATACGGCTGTACAGAAATCAACCAGCCATCAGCTCTGCTAACTGCGCACGGAGGTCTTTCAGCTCCGCTTCCCTGTCATCAATCTCGGACTGCAAGTCCTCAATCGCTGCCAGCCGGTCAGCTTCCTTAGCTTCCGCTATCTGCTCGTTGGTCATGAAGTACACGCCGTCCTCCGGCTCTGTCACGCCGCCGAATCTATCTAGGTTCACACTAGTCATTCTTTCTGGGCCGTCCTCTCTGTTTTCTGTGCTCTTGGATTTGAAGAGCTGAGTACCACTGGCTTGTGTCGATTTCAATAGTAGACCACCGGTAATCGCATTCTTTATTCAAGCAGTGCTTTCTACGAATGATACAATCATCCTCGTTCCTTGTGTCTACAGTCGTGACACTTTCCTGTCCGCACATCGGGCATTTCACTGAACATCCCTCCACTCGTTGGTGTGGTGGGCTACACGTCTGATTTTTCGATTTTCACGCTCGATTCTTTCATTCTCAGCGCTAACGCCGATAATAGCGAGAATCAAAGCAGTAAAAAGCATAGACACGGACAGCAGCGTATATCCAAGCATCCCCCAGCCATTAGAAGCGCCATTGATGGCATTTCCACATCCAAGTGCTGCAACGGCGATGGATATGCTTATAAAGCACAATACAGTGCCTTTAACAGTTTTCATTTCTCTTCACCTCTTTTAAGACAATATCAAACCCGTTTGGCTTGTTTTCGCTAATGACAATCTTTGCATTCATGGCCTTTGCAATTTTTAGAAGCGTATCGACCCGAACGGAGCTTTTCTGCTTCTTTCGTTTGCCCAAGATGCTGTAAATCGTCGGCCTTGATACTCCCGATCTACGGCTAAGGTCGTTGATGTTGAAGTACCTGGCTTTCATTGCATCTTCCAGCGTCATACCTTTTTACCAACGCCGAAAATCCAGATGGTGGCCATCAGAGCGCTGATTCCGATAATGTACCAGGTCATTTTAGCTCCGACCAGAAGCTCGATATGATGCACCAGCCAGAAGTTTAGCAGGAACGCTGCTAGAACCAATGCCATGACAATGCCCCAAATCAGGGCAATTTCTACGAATGCTTTCATTCTTGTCCTTTCTTTTATGAATGTGTCCCAGCCGGTCTTTCTCCCGGCTGTGCCAGCGGATTTCCCGCTTGCCGTAGTATTTACCGTTCATCAGGGGCCTTCACCTTTCCCTGTGCAAGTAAAGTACTGTAATGACCGTAGCTCATGCCGTATCGTTTTGCGGCATCGTTCATCTGTCGCACGGTATACTTTGGAGGCTCGTGCTTTTGAGGTCTCGCACGTTCTGGCTTCTGCATATCCCAAGTAATTTTGAACTCACCAGATGCTTTTAGCTCATTCAGCTCTTTTTGCTTTTTGGCTTTGTACTTTTTGGTCAAAGCCTTGTTTGCATCTGCTGCACATTCAGGGTGATACTTCTGAGACCAGACCTTCCGAACCATTGGCTTCTTGCACCAAGCGCATAAAGCCGGTTCCGGCTTAGCCTTAATTCCTTTCTTTATGAGAGCCTGCCGTTCTCTGCGAACAATGATTTTACATTCTTCACAGTATTTCTTGCACGGATTTACAAGGCCAAGAAAGACACCGCAGCGCTCACAGTACTTTTCTTCCACGCTGCATCTCCTCTTTCAGTCTGGCTTCCCGGTTATGCCTTTCAAAGCACTGGTTCAGCATCTTTTCCATCCAAAGAAACTTGTTGGCATCGTTTCGGGATGCGCCAGCTGCCATTGCCAGCTTTAATCTGCGCTTGCGGCTTTGCGCTTTGCGAAATTTCATCACCAGCATTCACCAGCCTTATCTGTGATAAACTTCGGGACTTCCTTGCCTGTGGCAATGCACAGCGCAACCAGCTTTTCGACCCAGATGTTAAACAAGTTTTCTTTTGGCATATAGCACTGGCCAACAGAAGGCTCCTTAAAGCTTTTCCAGATCGTCAGGCCAACAGCGCCATCCGTGACCGTCCAGATCATACTGTAGCCTTCATTGCACAGGTTGTACAAAATGTCTTGTGCTCTGCTTTTGGCTTCGTGGACTTCAAAGAGATCCCAGCTCTTTTTGCTTTCCTCGTAGGCCTTTATCGCCTCGTCAATGTCGTGGTGCGCTTCTTCCGGGTGCTCAAGGTCAACCTCAACCTTTAAGGTGATGAACCGTTTCATACCACTCATTTCCCCTTTCTTTCCTTCAACAGCTCTTCCAGAGCTTCTTTCACCTTAGCTTCCGCATTTTTAGGCTCACGCTTACCGTTCAGGATTTTTCCCAAGTATTCCGGTGCGCATCCCATTTTTGCAGCAAGCTCTCTGATTTCGATGCTGTTAACGTGAAGCGTTCCCACAACATCGCCTGTCCACTTAGGAAGCAAATTTTTTCTCCTTTCTTGTTCTAGTACTTGAACTTTTTGAAAGAATATGATAATATTATGGTGTCAAGCAAAAACATTATCGAACGTTCTTCTATTTGTTCAAAGTCTTTAATTTGTTCTACCGATTGAACCCGGTAGCCTTATTAAAGCACAAGTAGTAGAACTTTTCAAGTGTTTTTGTTCAAGTGGCAGAACTTTGTCATCTTATACAAACGCTGGAGGTATGTTTTGTGTTTTTTGACAATTTCGTAAGGCTATGTGAGCAAAAAGGAGTAAAGCCATCTCGTGCTTTGATTGAAGCTGGCGTTCCGAAATCTGCTTATAGCTATTGGAGAACCGAAGCAAATGCAGGGAACGATGCAAAGCCGACCAATCAAAATGCCGTTAAGCTGGCACAGTATTTCAATGTTACGGTTGACTACCTTCTCACTGGCAACCAAAAAGAAAACCCGCCCCAGCAGCCGCAAAGTGAAGTTGATGCAGCAGTGGAGCGGATTAGAAGAAAACTTGAATCTATGCCAAAAGGACAGCGTGAAGCTCTGATGAACCTGATCGAGAAGATGTAACGTTCACGCCCGGTAAAATAAAAGAACCCCTTGTGCCGGGCTGGTATAGCTCTGCGCAAGGGGTTTTCTGTTATTCCAGGTCTAGGGCTTGCTCCGCTGCCGGAATCTTATCAGGGTGTTCCAACAGCCATGCGATAAACCTGTCAATCTTAGCTCTTTCTTGTTCGCTCATTGCAGCATATCCTCCCGATCAGTAAATACGAATGTTCATTTGACACGATTATACATCTTTCAGTTGTATAGTCAATGCAGTTTGAACAACTTCGTAAAAATCGAACGTTTTCTTCACATCCGTTACTTTGCATCGGGGAAGCCAAAAATTGCAATGACAATGATTAAGAGCCACATTAAGTTTAAGTTACCCTTTGCTTTGTAGCATTCCGTTGAGTATGGAACGAAAAGGGTTATCCGGTAAATCGTTTAGCACATCTGCTTTGACGAGAGCGTTTGTGCTGATGCTGTGCGAAACATTGTTTAGCTGCACAATGGCATCGTCTAAGTCTTTTACGGTTGCCCCACGCCGTTCCATTGACTGGAGGAAAGTTTTAACTTCTTCAAGAACGACAGGGTTCTCGGCTTTATAGAATCCATTCGTAAAGTCCATCTTCTTCTCCTTTCACAGTTCCACAAGCTGTCCGTCAATGCGTTCGATGTTATCTGCCGGGTCGCGTCCATCGTCTAAGGCGGCTACGGCACGTTCTAGGATGCCTTTCGCTTCGAGGTAAGCATCTTTATCAGCTTCGTACCCAGAAAGGCTCAGGACAAGCTCCAGCGTCCGTCTACGAGCGTATGGAATAATCAGAGCATCTACGGTTCGGTTCATTAACTTTCCTCCCACGGTTCAGGTGTGTGTGGTTGACCATCGGGAACGCTGGCAGGCATTCCGTCGATGATCGGCATACGTTCATGGTTCCAGATTACAGTTTCTTTCATTTTGTGTTTCCTTTCTATTTGGAATTTTTTGACAATACAGTTATAACACAGGCTGCTGTTGGTTCTCCATAGCAGCTTTTTCCATTTTTTGGCTTGTCGAATCCAGCAGTTTTGCCGGATTTTGTTGAAAGGGTGAGAATTTGTGGATGAATATTTAGTAAGAACAGCCAAAGCATTAGAGATAGCTCGAATGCGTTCCGGCTTGAGCCAGCAGAAGTTGGCCGCAAAAATGGGCGTGAATCGTGGCACGATAGCAAATTGGGAGCAAGGTCTGGCAGCCATCTCCCTGCCGATGGCTATGCGCTGGTTCACCTGCTGCGGCGTATCGGTGGCTCGATACATGGACGCTTGCATTCATCCGGGATTGCTGGAACATCTGGAGGACGACATTTCCGACATGGAAAAGCGTCAGATTCTCATAGATGCCATGATGGAGTGTTCTTCCTACGAGATAGATGCCTTGTTGTATATGCGGTACGGAGATCACGGTTCAGACCATATCGGTGTACTGACGGAGATTCTGGCAAACCTTCACACTCCGTTGAAGGACAGGGTCACTGTCTGCCGGATGGTATCGGGCAGCTATGAGATAGCGCAGGCTACCGGAACAGACCCAGACCCGAACGGGACTGCCCCAAAGATGGAGATTCTTTATCAGGCACAAGATGCCGGAACGGAAGCTGCTATGAAGTCCAACGATTCCTATACTGTAAATCCAAATAATATAACTTGCTGATTGTCGAATTATCGCAGTTTTTGAAGAACATTTTGTCCACGTTCATCCATTTCTTGTACACCTATCGGGCAAATTTACCTTGTCATTCCGTCCCCCATAGGCTGTAAATCGACAACATTAGCGCGGAATAAATAACGTATTATCGTTAATCTATTGCTTGCGATTTGTCGGCTTGTCAATCTGTCCCCCATAGCATTGAATTAAAAGTTTTCTCATCCACTTTTTGTACACTTATCCACAATCTGTCCACGTTTGACACGGATAATGGAAGGTTGCTTCATCGCCGATACAGTCTTATTCAGCAATTGACAGCTTGAATTATCAACAAACTGGAATGGAAAAATAAAGAAATTGTTGAAAATTATCGTCATCGACTATTTAACGATGATATTTAACCTCTTGTTTATTTCTTGTTTAATATATAATATGTAGATGGGGGACGAAATGACAAAGCATGGGGGACGTTTTGACAAGTCATGGGGGACAAAATGACGAGGATATGGGGGACAAAAAAACAAGTCATGGGGGACGAAAATAGTTGACACGTCCCCCTACTTGTGGTATACTGTTTTCAGACCATTAAAGGAAGTGAGCAGATGCCAAAAATATCAGACAATAACCTTGTCGAGAAAAGCAAGTCCCTTGTTTGGGCGAAGTTCAGGGACTACACCGCAGGAGAACTTCGGCTGTTGGAGGTTTACCTATCAAGAATAAATCCGAGAGACCCAAGCAGCAGCCGTGTGGAGTTCACTTTGGCGGAATATAGGGAGCTTCTTGGACTGAAAAGCCTTGATGCACGAAGGATTGAGCCGCAGATCAAGCACTTTCTGGGCAATACGGTGTCGATTCCCATTGACAAAGAGAAGGGCACGTTTGAAAGTTTCGTCCTTTTCACAAGGGCAAAACTGGACTATGTGCCAGAAACAAGGTCTTATGTTGTGGCAATCACTTGCAACCCTGACCTTCGCCCTATCTTTTTTGATATTGCCGAAAGCGGGTACGTTCGGTATCGTCTACGTTACACATCACGAATGAAGTCTCAGTACAGCATTCTGCTTTATTCGATTCTTCGGGACTGGATGAACATGGATGGTAAGCCGCATGAAATCAGTTTGAAAAAGCTGAGAGAACAGCTCGGTGCGATGGAAGCAAGCTACGATGTTTACAAGAACCTTCGTAAACGAGTGCTTGATGTTGCAGTGGATGAAATCAATGCTGTGTCTGACATTGTGGTGACCTATGAACCGGTTCTTGTAGCACGAAAGGCTGTGGCGGTCAAGTTCAAGCCCAAAATTAAAGCGTCTGAGACGCTGATTGAAGTTCAGGCAAGCGAAGTATCGGTCGAACCTCAAAAAGACGCCAGAAAGCCCCGTAGGAGCGGATACGAGGACTTTGACTGGTCTGTGTGTGACGAGCTGGAAAAGCAAGACTGCATTGACGTGGCAAAAGTGGTTGAGAAGTGGATGAAGAAAGAGCATCCTGAAATCAAGCTGCCGAGACGCAGAGAAGCGGTTTACGATACGGTGAAGGCGGCGTATAAGGACATCCTATCTTTGAACAGAACGCCGTTCCCGGACAGACCTGTTGGCTATCTGATTAGAAGCGTAGACAAAGCGGGTATCGTAGACAAGTATATGCCAGCGTTTTATTCCATTGAAGCGTTGCAAAAGTAGTCAGATGTAGCACATTAAGCAGAATAGGCAGATAAAGTAGAAAGGAGATAAACATGACCATAGGGGCAATTGAGACTTATATAAAGCAGCAGGATAGCGACAAAATAATATCTTTATGTAACGAAATTTATGAATGGAGAGAAAAAGAAGGGAGATTGTCAATAAAGTCGATTCTTTATGAATTTTCAGTGGAATCTGATTGCCCAGATATAAAACTTTTGGAAAACATGATTGTTGAAGAAGCGCATAAACGGTTTGGAAATATAGTTTTGCTCCTCATGAAAGACGCACCAATGTATTATTTGAAATAATGAAAGAGTGATAAAATGGCAAAAGTTCCCTACTCCGTTTTGAATAAAGCAGAACTTGACCTTGAAAAGAAGTTTGATTATCAGTTTCGGTTCAATCATCATGGAAATCAGGCTTCTGTAAGGGTTTTGCCGCAGAAAAGCTATAGCGAACTAACGCCTGACGAAGCGATTGAAGCCGGGAAAGCTTTGATCGAAGCTGGTAAAGCAGCGAAAGAGTTCGTTTACAACGGATATTTTATAGACTGGGGAGAATAAAAATGGCAAAAATCATAGCTGTTGCCAACCAGAAGGGCGGCACAGGAAAAACCACCACAAGCACCTGTCTGGCTGGTGCGTTGCAGTTGCTTAGCAAGAAAGTCCTGCTGGTGGATTGCGATGCCCAGTGCAACGCAACGGACACCTACGGCGCACAGACAGAGGACGTATGCACCCTGTTTGATGTGATGACCCGGCAAGGAACGGTAGAGGAAGGAATCCAGCACTGCGAAGCTGGCGACATTCTTCCGTCCGACAACGCATTGAAGGACATTGACGAGCAGCTTGTCCGGGACATGGGCAAGAACTTCCGGCTACGAGAAGCCCTTGAAAGCGTGTCTGAGCAGTATGATTACATTGTGCTGGACACTCCCCCGCAGCTTGGTCTTGCGCTTGTGAACGCACTGATCTCCGCCAACAGCATCATCGTTCCCATCACAGCAGACCGTTACGCACTGGCTGGTTTGAGCCAGCTTTCGCAGACCATCGGCGATGTTCGCAGATACTTCAATCCGACTTTGAAGATTGAAGGATTGCTCCTGAACCAGTACAAGAGCCGTGAGAACTTGTCCAAAGAGGTCGTTGAGCAGCTTCCTGTGATTGCACAGAACATGGGGACAACCCTTTTGGACGTGAAGATTAGACCGTCTATGGGCGTTCGTAAGGCGCAGGCAGAGCGGCACAGCCTGTTTAGCGGTGACACGGCAAAGAGCACCAGCGCAGAGGATTTCAAGGCGTTGGCGAAGAAAATTGTAGAGGAGGATAAAAATGGAAAGCTTTGACGTTATTGCAAGCGTTTTGAGACGTTTGAAAAATTATATGAAAACAGACATCGAAGAATTTGAAACATACCGCCATGAAGAGCTTAGGAATAGAAAAGACTTAGGCTTACATGTCCAAACGGAGGAAGAAAAGTGAAATCAACCAGCAAAAAATCCACAGGTTTGCTTGGCGGATTTGATTTCCAGCCTATTTTTTCGGAACAGGCATTAAGCCGAAGTGAGTCAAAGGAAGAAGAAGTAAGCCAAGCAAAGCCGAACGAAGCCGAACAAGCACAGATTAAGCCAAGCGAAGCCACAGACAGCCATGCACAGCCTAATGAAGCGCAGTTAAACAGTATTAAGCCGAAGCAAGCCAAAGGCAGCGAAACACAGCCGAATAACGCCGTAGTAAGAGAAAGCAAGCCAAAGAAGCTGAAACAAGCGAAGGAAGTTCAACGTCTTATCGAACAAGGCGATGTTCCCGGCGCACTAGCCGAAGCTGGCTTGACAAAGAAAAAAATCCCGATGCCGGAATCGCATCAGGGCGTTGCAAGTGGTGATGGCAAGCGTTCAAAGCGCATTACCATCCTTATGAGCGAGGAAGAGCGCAAGTACATCAACCGTGAAGCAAGACGGCACGGAATGACGATTGGACAGTTCGTGTACGCTCTGGCGGTTGCGGCGGCAGAGGGCAAGGTTGAGTTGGAGGATTTCTTGGAGGATTGACGTATGATTGTTTATAGACCTCATCGTGGTTCTTTGGAAGATGCCATGAAAGAAGCAAGAACTTTTCTGAACGAATGGCAAATGAAACAGTATGTTGCAAATAGCTGGAATCTTGCAATCGGAAGAAAAGTACTAGACCCAGAAGATATTATTATCGACAGCGAATCAACGGACGATGACCGTGTCGGTTGGAAAAATGTCCACATGGTTTGTGCGGCTCGAATCGGAAATGAAGATTACATGAAGAAGTACGGCAATCCGCAGTGCATTGGGTATTGTGCTTACGATGTATCAAACGTGCCAATATCAAGCCCGTGGATTTGTGCAAAGAATAGTGTTCCGGGAGATACAGACCCGCGTGTTATCGGATTTGATGAATCTACCTTCGATATTGTTATAGCAAATTACGATGAGCAGTTCAAAGAGTGGCGGGATGACGAGGGCAGAATCCATAACATAACATACTGGATGCCGTTGCCTGAACCGCCTGTGAAATATTGAAACGGTGGACGACAGGGAACAAAAAGTGTTAGGGCACTACGAATTACACTGGTATCTCAATGGGACAAGCGGTAACACATACGAAGGTAAGATGGTCTTTCGAGATAAAGATTGGCGTATAAGATATATGCCGAGCCAATGCGTAAAAACAAACTATTTCTACTTAAAGAAAATAAAAAATGATTTCAATAGCAAAGGAAAAAAAGAGGGAAGTTATAAAAACATTGCGTGGATAAAATTTTCTGAATTGAACTGGTTTGAACGAAGAAAACGTCCAAATTGGTTCAAAGTCCAGTTTCTTTCAAATGGTCTTGATAGTTCAAAAACACAATGGTATACAGTCCACGACTTATCTGACATTGAAGAAAGAAAATATTGGGTTGAAGAAACTCGCCAATACACAATGAAAGAACTTTCAGAGAGAATGCCAGCAGAAGATTTTATCGAGTATATGAAAGACAGAGGAATAACGATAATTCGATAAGCGCAAACACCCCTGCGTAGCCATTAGTGGTTACACAGGGGTGTCGTTTTACTTATCAGCAATGCAATCCCAGTAGAGATACGCCTTGCCGTCCACAGCGTCCGTGTCCTCAAGGAACGCCTTTGCCATGTCAGCGTAGAAGCCCGGAGTGTCAACGGACTGGCGTTTTGCCACCTGACAATAATCCGAGTACATCATGTTCATGACAGCCCAGAAATCGTTCGGGTCACAGGTAATATTGCGCTGTTTGGCAACGTCCTGTGTCTGTTCCAGCGTCCAGTGACAGCCCTTCGTGCCGTCAGCATTTACCATGCTGTCGCACCATTCCTCTGCTTCATCGTGGGTGAGATGCTTGCGCGGCATCTTGATGGAGCGGCTGTCCGCGCCGCCATGCTCATACTGCCCAGACCGTTTATCCCAGTCTCCGTTCTGCGAGAAGCCGATTTGCGGCATTCTTCGCCCATTCTCTACGTCAGGGTAGCGGGGGATAGGGTAGGGGTCGATGTAGCGGTTCTCCTCCTGCGGGTAGTAAGGATAGCGGTCGTTGCCATCTTCCAGCTTGCGCAGACGGCGCTCCATCTCACGCTCCCTGCGGTCACGCTCTTCCTCAAGGCGGTCACGCTCCGGCTCACGGTTTTTGTCGTGTTCACGGAACATCATCATGCGGCGAAAATTAGTCTTGCCCATAATCTATACCTCCTCAAGAAATGGACGCAGGCGCGCCGGCGTGGGAACGGCAGAAGCAGCCAAGATACTTAAACGTGCCGGTGCCGGTCGCAGACGTTGCCACACGGGTAGCGTAACGGGTGCGGGTGTGGATGCTCTCGGCAGTTGCCTGAGCGCAGTTGCAGTCGGTCAGATGGTATGCGGTCGTGCCTGCACCGATGGTAATGACCACAGGGGCGTTGATGGTGGTCGTGTCCGGCAAGCTCTGAGCAACCACGATACAATACTTCTCTCCGTTCTGGTATGCACCGGCAGGGATGTTGATGGTCAGCGTGTCGTTGGCAAACGTGACCGCCTGGCTGATGACCAAGTGCGGGCAGAGTTTGCAGCTTGTTTTGCAAGCCATAATGTTTTCCTCCTAAAAAATCAGGGGCAGAGGTGTCTTACCCCTGCCCCGATGGTTCACCCGGTGTTATCGGGGAGTGTGTAGGTTAGCAGCCGCAGCAGTTCACGCCCACGTTGGGGTTAGCCACCTGATAAGCGGGAATCGGACGAGGATTGACCCGGTTCAGGATGGTATCGGTCTGCTGGGACATCACGGTGGTCAGAAGCGCATTCTGACGATCCTGAGAAGCGGCGAACTTCAGGCTCTGGTTCTCGGCGGTCAGAGTGGCGATCTTATCCTGCGTGAAGTAGTCCATCATGCTGCGGAAGTTGGCGTTGCAGTTGTCCACGATGGCACGGGCGTTGTCTGCGATAGCCTGACGGGTAGCGCAGTCCTGCTGTGCAATGGTGTACTTCAGGTCGCCGATGAGCTGCTTGTTCTCGCAGCAGCAAGACGCAAGCTGCGTGGAAAGTGCGGTCTGGCCAGCCTGCCGCGCGTTGCCCTCCTGCATGATAGCAAGGCTGATGGCGTTGTCGCCGTTGGACACGCTGCGTTCCAGACCGTTTACGAGCTGTGCGTTCTGGTAGCCAAGCTGACAGATGGCGCTGTTCACGCCTGCAAAGCCGTTTGCGATGTTGGTGTTGACGCCGTTCATCTGTGCCAGCTGGTCATAGCCCAGAGAGCAGATACCGCTCTGGATGCCCGCCAGAGAGCGGGAGGTATCCTGCTGGTAGAAGCCCTCAGACAGAGCCGCGCGTGTGTCTGCACCGCCCTGACCGGTTGCGCCGGTGCCGACCAGATAGGGGATATAAGCGCTCATGCCGCTATCACCTCCGCTGTTGCGGCCATAGTTTCCACCCCAGCCCATCAGAATCATGGCAAGGATGACGACAATCCAGATACCCTGATTGCCGCCAAAAAGACCGCCGCCGTTGTTATTGCCGCCGTCCTGCCCAGCCAGATAGCCAGTTGCAAAATCGTCCATAACAAAACTCCTTTCAGTTTTGCGTTATGCTATCCCGCTACCGTGTGTAGCGGGCGAAGCCAAATCAAAGCGGTTTTTGTCAAGTCCGCAAAACTGAGAAGCGTTTCGCTTAAAGGGATGCTGTTATTTAGGCAGCGTCAGGTTCAGGGCACTTGCCAGCTGGTTCAGGTCGATGCCACGCTCTTTGGCGAGGTTCTGCGCCATCGTTCGGAGCTGTGCTTCGTTTTTGCCCTGAATCAGGTTCAAGCCCTGCATGATGGGGGCGCTCTGCCCGCTCAACTGCTGGATAAGACCCATCGGGTTCTGTCCGGCACGAGCCAAATTTGCAAGCTGCATGATGGGGCTGTGCGTAATCACATCAAACGGAGAGGACATTGTTATTCTCCTTTCTTCGTTGTGGCAGTGGGCTTAGAAAAACTCTTCTGCCACTTTTCCAGTTCATCCAGCCGATGCACAAGGGTGTTGTACTGCTCAATAGGCACATATTGCTGTGTCGGTGCAGCGGTCTGCTGTGCTTGTTGTGCTTGCATCTGCCGCCATGCTTCCGGGCTGTAAAACTCCTGTACATAGGATTCGCAGGTGTCCGGGTTGAGACGTTTACAGTAGATCACACCGCTGCGCAAGTCTGGGCAGTAGGTCGGTCTGCCGTACAGATCAGATGGTATCGCCAAAAACTCCTCCCTGCTGGAAACAGGCCTGCCAAGCAGCCAACCGCCATCTTGTGCCGACTGCTGAACAGGCTGCTGCCCATTCATCGGCTGCGGACGCTGCTGCTGTGCCTGTGGCATCTGCGTGTTCTGCAGGGGAGTAGTAAGCCCTACCGTGCCAATGCCACCGTACGGATTGACAGGCTGCTGTGGAACATAGGGCGCTCCGGGTGTCGGATAATAGCTCATAATACATCCCTCCTTGTGCATCCAGTGTACCGCACTGGAAAAAAACGAGAGACAACGAAGGTACAACGAAGGACAAAAAAAGAAAAGCGCCCACACGGAAAAATCCGCATGAGCGCTTAACTGTTAAGGACTTCACATTGGAAGCAAAAATAAAATATCACTTTTTGACTTGCAAGACAAGAGTTTCGACAAAACTAGTGCAAATAAGACAAAAAATCAAGAGCGGAACCGCCCACAGGCAATGCCGCTCTCTACAAAGGCCGGGGCCTTTCAATCTGGGTCTCCTAAGTGCATAGGAATGTAAAACGGAATGAACCGCTTCCAACTATGGCAATGTCGAGGATAACGCCGAATAAGGTACCAATCTCCAAACAGGTGAAAAGTGGTATAGTATTTTGCAATTCTTGCAACTCGTTCTTCTTTTGTATTGCACATAAGCATCACCATATAAAATCGTCTCCCGTATGGTACGCAATGTAAGTAGGCGGGCGGGAGACTGTATCAACTAAAAATGCCTACTTCTGCTATCGCAATTTTGACGTATGCGCACTATTCAAAACCGTTCAAGCATTTTCGGACTTGCTATGGCTGGAATTGAACCAGCGCAATAGACGGGGTGCGCCCTGCTCTACCTACTGAGCTACATAGCCTTTTCAAATATCCACCCTAATGTGCTTCTTCGAGAGGCCGGGTGGATTTGTTGATGTTATTATACCACAATCCGTGCAAAAAGAAAAGCGGCAGACCCGAAAGCCTGCCGCTTCAATGCGTTTTCGTGAAAAAACGCACCCAATTGAAATTATAGTATCACACATTCAGCATTTTTTCAATGCCTTTCAGCCGGTAGCCTATCGCCGTCCGGCTGTAATGCGTCTGTGCTGCAATGTCCGGCAGCGGGAGCCGCTCAACGTACCGCAGTAAGGCTATCTTACGGTCTACCCTCCCAAGCGGTGCGCTTTTGATGGCGGCAATCATCCTCTGTCTGTCAAGTCCTTGCAGCGCAGCGGGCAGCACTACGCGAGCCGCCGCCACAGGCAGTACCGAGCCAGAAGGGCTGCGGAAGCTGTCCGGCGTTGCGCACCATTACAGGGACGTTACCGAGATGGTCGATTTTGCCGCATCTCTTGATTTCACAAAATCGTTTCTGCTCGTATGTAGTGCTTGCCATGATATCCTCCTTACTGCTTTTGCAGTGCCGCTTTCATGCGGTCAAAGAAAAACTGAATTACCTTGCTCATGGTCTCTTCGGTGATAGCCCAGCTGATCAGCTTGCCCCACCGGCTGTTATTCAGGTAGGTGCGTAACATCTTGACACACCACGCCTTGCGCTCTGCGCCGCGCTTGGTGCCCTGAATCTCCTTCTCAGCTTGGTCGATAAGGTCAAGAACAAGCGTCCTGACCGCTGCGCCGTAGCCCAGACGGATGCCGCCAAGGGCGTAAAAAACAAACCCGCCCATCATGAGCAGCAGCGCCGCCCATGCGGGGAGAACAGACAAAAGCTTAGTTACCAGTGTTTCCATGTTTGGTTACTCCTTCCATTAAATAGTTGTCGATTTTCGCCTTGCTGGCTTGCATGGCTGCAACGTTGTTTCCGGTCAGCTGCGATTCCAGCAGGGCGCGGACGGCTTCAAGCGTCAGGCGGTTCACCTCGTCGATTTCTCCAAATCGCCCAAGGTCGCGGGTCAGGGCAGCACCATGCTGCAGCTGTCCCTGTTCCAGCGCACCGATGCGTCTTTCCATCTCGTCAAGACGCTTGTCCTGTGCTGCGTCCGGCGCTTGTGCCTTTTTGATGTACTTGTGGATGATTTCCAGTACCTTATCAATCGTAATAGCAGCAGCGCACACACTGCCAAGGATGCCCAGCACCCACAGCAAAGCTTCTTTTTCGCTCATGCGCCCTCCCGAAGACGGGTCAGACCCTTCTTGCGGATGATACGGGGGTAGTTGACGGTGGTCACGTTGAGGTCTACGTTGCCGGAGATGCCCGGCACACGGCCCTTGCTGGTGTGCTGGTGGGCGTTGTAGTGGTATCCAACGGCGGGAGTGTGTCCGGTTGTATCGGACAGCCAGACATCCCAACGGCTTGCCAAGCGGCCCATATCCAGCTCCATGTTGGAGTAGTGGGTGTAGGTGTACAGCTGGGCGTAAAAGCCCATCTTTTCCACCTGTTCCAGCGCGTAGGCGGTGAGGTTTGTGAGGTCGAGGGTGCTCATGGGTTTGAGCTTGTTTTCCTCCACGTCCACCGCCACAGGCAGGGTCAGCTCCTTGCCGTAGACCGCCTGCCGCAGAAGGGCAAGCTCTGCATCGGCCATCGCTTCGCTGGTAGCGTAGGTGTAGTAGTAAACGCCCACGTCCAGCCCGGCAGCCCGGGCGTTGCGGTAGTTGGTCTCAAAGGTGGGGTCGATGTACAGGCCGTCTGCCCGCTTGGAGAGCTTGTGATTGGTGGAGACCGTCTTGAGCATTGCGCCCCGGTATCCTGCGGCCTTGACTTGCGCCCAGTCGATCATGCCCTGATAGCGGCTCACGTCTACATAGCGGTAAGGCGGGTCGCCCTCCCAGCCGGTCACAGTGTCCACGGTGGACACGTCCGGTGCAGGGGCAGGCTCTTCCTTGTCGGCACTGTCACCGGCAGCGTGGGAGAGCGCAGAGAAGATATCCCGCAGGAAGTCAAGCATCACTTTCCACTTCATAAAAACCCTCCTCCGTCAGCTTTTTCATCACGGCATCCTTGTACCGGTCAGGCACGTTGTCGATGGTAAAAGCGCCGTCAAAGCGGTGCAGCTTGATCTGGGTCACATAGAACAAAACCATAGTATCCTCCTCTTACTGTTGTGCGGCCAGCAGGTCAAGCATAGCCGCTTCCAGAGCGGCAAGGCGCTCTTCTGCGGTGGGCAGCTGTGCCTTTTCCTTTGCTTCCTTGCGGGCCTTTTCCTGTGCGGCCAGCTCGTCGGCGGTGTACAGCACATACCGCTGCACTTCCACCTTTTCGTCATAGGCTTCCTTTGCGGCCACGCCGGGCACGTCCACCACCTTCCAGCGGTCACGACCCCCGTTGGGGTAGGTCTTGTACTCGTAGTGGCTGACCTCTTCCACGCCCGCCACAGCATCGTGATGGATGGTCTGGGTCTCCTGCTTGAGGTAGCCTTTTGTCAGGTCGGGGCTGGCGATTTCTACGCCGTTGCTGTCAATGATTTTCATAAGATCTCCTTTCAGGCGACACGCCGCCAGATGTACATACAGTAAGCCGGGGGTTGGACGGTATCGCTGTTGCCGTAAATTTTGCTCTCCTTGGAAGCATCCATATCAACGGCTATGGGGCCGCTATAGCCAGCAACACCTGCCTGAGCCACCACGCCAGAACCTGTTCTACCTCCGAAAGCACCTGTAGCACTAGCGACATGAAGCCATCCCCCAGCGCCAGAGTAGGAAGAAAACGAGAAACCTCCTGTAATATTCGGCAAACCTGCTTCTACCGTTGTACCAGCCGGATGCGTATCGCTTGCGCCCCAGATAGTGCAATCCTCAATGCGCTCCCACGTCCCGCCGATAAAGCTTGCCGGGCTGGTAGCGTTTTCGCTGATGTACAGGCTGCCCACGGGGTGGTCTCGCTCGACTACCGCCGCAAGGACTTGCTGATAGATAGCATAGGCATCAGGGCCAATGCCATTTTTGAGTTCTCCTAGTGCCATTGTTTCTCCTTTCGGTTATGCTACTCTGCGCCAGATATACACGGCGATGTATGGGGGTAGGTTGTTGTGAGGTGAGTTAGAGCCAAAAGACATTATAATTTGCCGAGCACAACCCGATTCATCTATTTTATTGTTCGGTCGGAAACCCCCAATAGACATTTGGCCAAAACTAAATACACCATCTGCTCCAGTTACAATACCCTGACTATTTCCGTCTGATTGAAAGTCAAAACGACCAGTTACATTTGGCAGTTCACTTTCAGTCAGAGCGTGCTCCGCTTCGCCACCCGTACTCCCTTCCGGGTAGGTATCGCTTGCACCCATGATAAAGCGCCCTTCAATTCGTTCCCACGTGCCGCCGCCAAAAGTTACGGACGGATTTTCAGGGCTAATAGTTTGATAAATGCTGCCCACAGGATGTGCCGCAAGCAGGAAGTTGGAGTAGATGGAGCCGTCACCATAGAACTGACCGCCATACTTGATGGGATACCACCGGGCGGAAATTTCCGCAGTCGGAATGTTGTGTGCACGGATGCGGATAGCTCCGGTTCGAGTTTCAGGGTTTACAAGCATAGCTTTACCGGCTACGTCTGCGCTTGCAGGGTCGATGCTGACAGATACCACAGTCGTGGACGTAACATCTGCTGTAATATCAATGTAATGCGGGTACTCTGCAACCTCCGTGTCTGTTTGCCACCCCGTAATCGGAATGGAAAGATCATGTGGATCAACGGAGTCTGCTTTGCCCGCCAGCGCATCACCGGTAGCCTTTGCGTCGGCAGGGGCGTTTTCGATGCTCAGGGTCTTATCGGTATTTGCTTTGGCCCCGGCCTCTTCCGAGTATTTCTTTGCATTGGCTTCACTGATTGCAGCGGCAGATGCACTGGATGCAGAAGCATCAGCGGATGCGGCAGATTCTCCAGCTTTTGTGGTTGCAATTCCAGCCCGTTCAATGGCAGTATTGGCAGAAGCCAAAGCCTTGTCCGCTTCCCGCTTTGCATTGGCTGCACTTGTTTCTGCGCTCTTTCGAGCCGCTTCAACTGCTTTAATCCAGTCCTCTTCTGTGCCCACATAGCCATACTTTACAGCAATGGCATAGGCGCTATAAGGGCCAATTTCGATTTTTTTGCTCATTCAAACGTCACCTCCAAAATTCCAGAGCCATTGTCTTGCATATTTATTTCGGTTAAGCTATCACTCTTGACCATATAAAGGATGCCGTTCTTCTGCTCGAAATCCATCCAGCCGCCTTTATTTGCACTCTGTTCTGCAAGACGGGCGCTTTCAGCAGAGTTTTCGGCTTGCTTCTGAGATTTTTGCGCGGATATTTCAGCATTTATTTCAGACCGTTTTGCGTTCAGTTCTGCTTTTTCGGCAGCAATTCTTGCAATGTCTGCGCCTGCAACATCTGAAAGAGTGTTCAACGTTTCGGCATTCATAGGAGTGCCTTCAACGATTGGTTCGTCATTGCGGACAAGGGTGACGACTTCGGACGAGCCGTCCGGTTTAGTCATTGTCCATCGGTTCGGGTACTTCGCTTCTCGGTCAACAAAGTGCATAGTAAGGTTCACCTCCACAGACCGGCTCTGAGCAGTAGATTAGATGGTTGTTGGCTATCGTTTCGATATCAAGCAGAATTTCTTCAACCTGATTGATAATCGTATAATGCAGATAATTGAGCGAAGCGGGAGTTTCGGGAGTATCGTTTTTGCCACTGCACAAAAAACGAATAGCTTTGATATTGGAAAGCCACCGGGAAGCATCTGTGACGGTCAGGTATCCATTTACATCCCAGTCGGTTTTGACAGAAACGGATGCATTCAGGATGGCCGCAATCTCTTGGATACCGCTTTCAATGCGGTTGTAGTCCATGTAGCTTAGAGCGCCCTTCATGCCAGCGGCCCATTCTGCCTGTTCTTCCTCTGTCCACGTTCCCGCTTTTGCTTTCGATGTAATCGCCTTGACTTGCGCAATATCATCATCGGTTCTGTCTGTAATCCACCGGGTCAACGAACGTCAGCTCCTTCCAAGAGATATCCTTCGACCGTCCCGTGAAAACAGCCGGAATACTGATAAGAAAAACTTGTAGTAAGCAGTACAGAGGAATAGCCGAACTGGTGATGAACAAGGACGTAATCCAGCGCATCAAAGTGCGGGCTTGCACGATATTCCAATGTGACCTTGCGGCGGTTAGAAAGCACTTTGTACGCTTCTGTTAAAATATTCCTGCTCTGGCCGAGAATGCTTTGAGACAGCATTTCATTGTTGACAGTCTGCGTTGCTCCACCTCCTGCCGGGTTTTCTGGGTAAGAATACGTTTTGCTTGTAGTGCTCGAGCCATCGGAAGATTTCACATCAATCGAACAGGTTACATTTTTCAAAGGGGAAGAGAACGCGATTTCAGGCCAGTTGAAGTTATTAACGATGTCGATTTCACCGGCAAGGTTTGCTTTTGCAGTAGAGATATCAGGAATGCGCCCGATTACAATCACACCTTCTCTGGTCTGATACATTGCCATGCCAGCTGCGTTAGCAACCATCTGTAAAATATCAGAATCCTTATAGTTGCCTTTATCCTGCTTTGTGATATCCGTGCTATATTGTTTCAGTTCATCGGAAATCTGAAACGTTGCCACGTTATCGCTCAAAAGCTCCAGCGCATCGTAGGCCATCTCATAAAGAGTGCCGTACATTCTTCCTGTGTAGTTGGAAACCATAAGATAGCCGAAAGCATCACGGGCAGTAAAGCTTGCTTCGATACTATTAGATGGAACATTCCACTCAGACAGGAAGAACTTGCCGCCTGTAATCCATTCCACCGTTCCGTCCAAGTCCATGCCGTACTCCACAGAGATAGGCTGACGCTCGTATAGGTATTTGTAAAGGCCTTCCGGGTTTATTGGATTCCACTTCTGCGTGCTGTTATCCACCGTAAAAGTAATGCTGTCATTCGGAAGTTGCCCGCTGATCGGGTCTCTTGTGGAATCATGCTTATACGAAAAGATGTCTTTCTTCTCAAACACAATGAATTGGCCAAGCTTCACCTGCTCAACTCGTGCACGCCGATTTTCCAAACACCACGACAAGATTTGAATGGAAATGGAATCGTAATTTGCAATCTCAAAGTCAATGTCAGTAGTGATAGAAGAATTGTCCGACACCGTTTTGGTGGATACAACTGTGCTTCCAGAATAAGCAGTCAGCTTGAAACTTGTCGGCCATTCATTAAACGTTGACGACCATGTAATGGTAATGCCAGGAATCGTCACGGTATGAACTTTGCTGAACGAGAGCGTAATGATTGGGTGGTTTGAAATAGAAACACAATTTTCACTAACGTAACCAGCTTCTTGCGATTCCACGCTTCTGTCGAGCAAGGTATAATTGCCGTCCAAAACAGTGAAATTTAATTCTCCGGTAGAATATTTTGTGTAAGTCTGCAATTTACTGTCAACAATAGAGGATACATTGCTGAAGAATGTTTCGCCGTTTGTGCTAGGAATTGCATCTTCTTGCAGACCCGGTTCCGTAACGCCATAGGTGATGCGTACAAACATCTCCGGTACAAGCGTTTCGGAAAACTTTTTAATCCACTTCTGAGAAGGTTGTACCATAGGCTATACCTCCACAAGCGCAATCGAGCAATCCGTCCAGCCCATCACATTGCCGGTTTTCGGCCCACGCCGCCACATACCAGATGTACGGTCTGAAACGTACATCTGCCGCGTATCATACCCAGCCTTTGCCTGATTATAAAAGCGAACAGTGCAGTAAAATCGTGTCGTGAACAGGCTGAGAATAGCGGCCCACTGCTGTGCGGTGAGGTAGTTCCATTTCAGAGATACTTTTGCTACATCATGCCGCACAACAGAGCCGACTACTTTGCCTTGAACGTTTCGTCCAGAATCTACAATGGTACTAGTTGTCGCTTCATAGGAGCTCGGCTCTGGCAGCTCTACGCCGTTTACCGTTACCAGTGCTGGAATTGCCATAAACCGCCAC
>OGYH01000275.1_pt1 | contig 54935 bp, 53 predicted proteins | sample 1576511 | NCBI WGS metagenome assembly OGYH01 (sample SAMEA3541522, study PRJEB24748) | human gut metagenome | biome: human gut; feature: human-associated habitat; material: faeces | place: China | collected 2012
AAGGGCGGACGGGCGGCGGCGAGGCTGGTAGTGGGGGCGGGAGGGGAGGTCTGGATCCGCCCGGATGGGCGGATCGGCGTGAGATTGTTGTGAGGAAGATGGGAGAAAATGAGAAAAAGGCATGAAAAAAAGCACCGTTGGCGAAACAGTGCTTTCTTTCATTTTTATTTTTAAAGGAAGGAGAGCCGATTTTCTAATCGGCAATATGAAAAAGAAAATTGTGTAAATAATGTTGGCATTCATTATTTATGCTTTTAGTATACGGGTAAATTATGTTGAAAGCGTGTTCATGTTGTAAAAAAATCATGAACAAATTGTGACTATTCAGAGCCATGCGAAATTTCAGAACAAATTGCGAATCATGCTTGCATGAATGAGCACTTTTTTCTGAAATTTCATATGGCGAGAAGCCACATCAAGATGCAGCGCAGCGGAATCGAGATGGGGCTCTGAATAGGGACTTATTTCTGAGTTACAGGTCCAGCAGCTTAAAGGTGGAAATTCCGAGGAAGTTCCGGGAGCAGAGGCTGATTCCGCCCATGAGGACGGAGACATCCTGCAGGTGAGCCGGGAGGACGTGGAGGTACCAGCGGAGGCGGTTCTGGATTCCGGAGGTGATTTCGTCGATCAGACCTGGGATGTAGTTGGTGAAGGAGCTGTTGATGACGATGACGTCCGGGTTGAAGGTGTGGAGAACCGTGTTCAGGCTGATTCCGATGTAGTGGGTGAAATCCTGCATTACTTTGCGGGCGTTGGGGTTGCCTTCCTGGTAATACTGGATGAAGCGTTCGACGGAGACGTTTTCTAAGCCTTCGGCGGCGGCAAAATCGTTCAGGACGGAGGCTTCGGAGATGTACTGTTCGAGGCAGCCGTGGTTGCCGCAGGGGCAGGGCCGGCCATCGGGGAAGAGGATGGTGTGGCCGAATTCGCCGGCGTAGCCGTTCTGGCCGGTGTAGAGTTCGCCGTCAATGAGGATTCCCATGCCGACGCCTTCGTGGATGTTCAGGAAGATCATATTTTTAAAGTGCTCTGCGCAGGCGGCTTCGCCGATGACGGAGAGGTTGGCTTCATTTTCTACGATGACAGGGACCTGAAATTCTTCTTCGAGGTAGTTTTTCAGGTTGGAGTGTTTCAGATCGTAGTAGGGTGTGAATAAAACGAGGTCGTCGCAGACGACGCCGTAGATTCCGATGGAGATTCCGACGAGACCGCACGGGGTCTTGGGGAGATCGGATTTGGTTTTGTGGAGGAGGGAAATCAGGTATTCCTCCAGGGAGAGGGATGGATCAATCGGGTATTCTTTTACAGTACATGATTTTCCCTTCAGATCTCCGGTGAGAATGGTGATCTTTTTTACGCCGAGATCGACGGCGATGATGGAACCGTAGCGATTATTAAAAGTAAGCAGAATCGGTTTTCGACCCATGGAAGTTTTTTCGGCGCTGCCGAGTTCTATGACGAGCTGGCGGTCGAGCAGTTCCTGGACGATGGTGGATACGGTTGCTTTTGTCAGATGCAGCATTTTCGCCAGATCTGCGCGGGAAAGCGGCGGATGGTTGGCGATGGCCTCGAGAACCAGGGCGCGGTTCATGTCTCGTATATATTCCTGATTTCCGGTACTCATAAAAAATCCTCCATTCTGCCGCATTGGCTGTACATCAATCTTAACATAAATGAGAGAGAAATGACAGGGAAAATCGGGGATGGGCAATACGAATAGAAAAATTAACGGAGAAAAACGATTTCTAGACAGAGTAGAGAGTAAGGGACAGAATTAGAAATAAAATATGTGATAAATACACAAATAAAATATAAAATAATTCTAAAAAATGTACAGATTCACAGAAGATTCACTGCACGTTCATAATCTGTTCATAATTAATTGGTATAGTTATCTCAGTTCCAAAGGAACAGCGTGTATGCAATCACTACACAATTAAGATTTTTTCATAATAATAGCCCAGGTGCCGAGAGGTTCCTGGGCACTCCTCGTTTTTTGGGAATTTTTGATCTTGGGACAGACGGAAATCTGTGTAGACAGGGTAGTGATCTTTTTCTTGACTTTTGCGAGAAGCAGCCTTATAGTATAAATATAATAACAATTACTGTTATCGAAAGATACGAAAGGAAAAAAACTATGTCAACACTCAAGTATAGCAGACAAAGAGAAAGCATCAAAGTCTGCCTTCAGGGGCGAAAGGATCACCCGACCGCAGATATGCTCTATACCGATGTACGGAAAGAATTTCCCAATATCAGTCTTGGCACAGTATACCGGAACCTGTCTCTTCTTTCTGAATTAGGAGAGATCAAGCGTCTTACAACAGGAGATGGCCCGGACCGGTTCGATGGAGATACTTCCACGCATCACCATTTCATTTGCAGAAAATGTCACTGCGTGACAGACCTTACAATGCGTGACATCAGCGAAATCAAGAACGTAGCAGCGGAAAATTTCAGAGGTACGATCGAAGATTACTCTGTGAATTTTTACGGCATCTGCGAGAACTGCAAAAATCACCCGGGGAACGTATAGCATCCCTAGGAAGAAAGAAAAAATTAAAAATAGGTATTGACAAAAAGGGAAGCTTATGCTAAAGTAATATCAGTAACAGTTACTAATATCAAAAATAAAAAACTGTTATAAACCACAAAATTGGAAATGATAAAATTAAATACACAACAAAAAGAAAGGAAAGAAAGACTATGAAAAAATTTGTATGCAGCGTATGTGGATATGTTTATGAAGGAGCAGAAGCACCGGAAGTCTGTCCGATCTGTAAAGCACCGAAAGAGAAATTTATCGAGCAGGGCGGGGATCTGACCTGGGCAGCAGAGCACGTAGTTGGCGTAGCATCCGACGTTCCGGAAGATATCAAAAAAGACCTGAGAGCCAATTTCGAGGGTGAGTGCTCCGAGGTTGGTATGTACCTGGCAATGTCCAGAGTAGCATTCCGCGAGGGATATCCGGAAGTAGGTCTGTACTATGAAAAAGCAGCTTACGAAGAAGCAGAGCACGCAGCAAAATTCGCAGAGCTTCTCGGCGAAGTCGTAACCGACAGCACCAAGAAAAATCTGCAGATGCGTGTAGAGGCAGAGAACGGCGCAACCGCTGGTAAAACAGATCTTGCAAAACGTGCCAAAGCCCTGAATCTCGATGCAATCCATGACACCGTGCATGAGATGGCAAGAGACGAAGCTAGACACGGAAAAGCATTCGCTGGTCTGCTGGCTAGATATTTCGGTAAATAAAAAATTTTTAGTAGAATAAATTTTTTGAAGAGAGAATGGAGAAATCTGTTCTCTCTTTTTGTGCGTTTTTTTCTGCATTTCCTATGTCTTTTTCGTGTACAGCTGTCTTTTTGATAAATCCCAAGAAAGAAAATGTGCTTTTAATTTTAAATGGAGAGCAGTGTGAACAGGATATTTGCAACACAAAATGTCGGCAAATAATACCGATTTAATGCCGGAAATAATACAGTGCATGGGACATTAAGTAAAGAAAAGCTGATAAGCTGGGATTTTTATGATTTATTCACAGCTTATCAGCTAATACACATCAATTATTGAGACAGTTGTATATTGAACAGTGTTGAAAAAACATAATAGAGTAATCTGATTTTATTCTTCTATTCGTTTTTTGTCATAGCAGATAAAGGTATAAGTTCCATTATCTGCGAGAGGATGTGTTTCGCCAGAAAAAACAAAATTGCGATCCGTAACATTTCCAGAACGAATATCCTGACATACTTTGAGCACATCTTCTAAAGTGGTTGGCTTGGAATCTCCATTTCCATGTGAGATCAGGACTCGGTCATATTTTCCGGCAATTTTTTTCTGTAGCGCTCGTAAATTTTTTTCATAGGAAGCAAGTCCCGTGGAAAATTTGTCAAACAGGAATAAAAATGGATTGCAGGCATCACCGAGAAGAATTGTCCGCTCTTCCGGAATCAGCATGACAACACTGCCCAGGGTATGACCGGGTAATTCATAAATAACAACATGAATTCCACCAAGCTCAAAAACATCACCTTCCTGCAGATTATGAAATTTTTCAAATGGAGCAGATGGTATCATATCTGTTTCTTTGATAAGCCCTTTTTCAGGACACAATCCTTTCGCGCCTTCCAGACGGAAGCCTTTTTCAGAATGAAGCTGATATACGGATTTATCCTTATGATTCAGATAAATTTCTTCAAATTCATTGGCGCCCATGGCGTGATCTACATGACCGTGGGTTATCAGGACTTTTAATGGCTTGTTAGTCAGGTTATGGATACAGTCTTTTAAACTATAGAACCCGCATCCAGTGTCGATTAGGACAGCTGCTTTGCTGCCTTCAATCAGATACATAAATTCTGTGCAGAATCCATGAATTCTTGTAATGTGTTCTGAAATTTTTTCAGTTTTAAATTGCATAGTAGAACCCCCATTCTTTTTGCTTTAAATCTAAGTATAGCATAGAAATTAGTTGAAAAGTTGTTGAAAAACAGCAAAAACATAGGAATAAATTTATAAAAACACAGCATAGAAAATGTGTATGTGTCAAAAAACACAAAAAAATATAAAAACAAGATCAAAAATATCATATAAAACAAAAAGCATATTTGATATACTGAGATTATTCAAAATCATATGAGTTTGTAGAAACTGAAATTTGCAAATTTAAAAGGGAGAATTCTTATTGTCTAATATCAGACAGGGTTTTAAAGGAGGTTTTTATGAAACGAAAAATAATATCAGTGATGCTAACGGGCACTATGATCGCAGGAATGCTTACAGGCTGCGGTTCAGACAGTAGCAGTAAAAGCAGTTCAAGTGTAATTTCCGGGTCGTCAGAAACTGAAACGGAGACTACAGAAGCAGACGAAAGTGATGATAAGACACCAGTCACATTTGAATATTTCAATGCAGACGGCAAAAATGGAAATTGGGATAATCCGGTAGCAAAAGCGATCACAGAGGCGACTGGTGTTACGTTGGATGTCAGCTATCCGGTTGCATCGCAAGGAGATGCAAAAGAGGATGTTGCGTTGATGATTGCAAATGATGAATATCCGGATCTGATTTATGCAAAATCAAATGCAACGGATCTGTATGCAGCCGGTGCCTTAATTGATATGACAGATCTGATTGAAAAATATGGACCCAATATAAAAAAATGTACGGAGATGAGCTGGAAAAATTACAGTGGAGCAAAGATGATCCGGGAATATATCAGCTGTCTTATGCGGGTGTAAATCAGAAAACACTGACAACAGGAGGAACCTGCCAGATCCAGTGGGCTGCACTGAAAGAGAATGATTACAAATATCCAAAAACAATAGATGAATATGAAAAAATGATCAAGAGCTATTTGGCAGCTCATCCAAAGACAGAAGATGGTTTGGATATGATTGGAATTACTATGAGTGCATCAGACTGGCATTGGCTGATTACACTGAGTAACCCGGCAGGCTTTATCGCAGATGCAGCGCCGGATAATGGACAGTGGCTGATTGATGATGACTATACAGTACATTTAAAAACGGTTACGCCGGAAGAAAAAGAGTATTTTAGATGGTTATGCCGTATGTACAATGAAGGAATTCTGGATCCGAATTTTGCAACACAGACGGATGATGACTATATTGCAAAGGTTGCCAGCGGCCGTGTTGTTGCCTTGACAGATTCAGAATGGCACTATAGTCAGTGTGAAACAGCATTGATGGCTGATGGAAAAGTAGATCAGACATATGTTGGACTGCCGGTAACCTTAAGAGAGGATCAGGTCTGCAAAGCTCTTTTGTATCAGGGAACAACGGTCGGATATGGAATGGCAATTACAAAAAGCTGTGAGGACCCAGTTCGTGCAATCAAATTCATGGATTATCTGTGCTCGGATGAAGGACAGATTTTATATCATTGGGGAATTGAAGGAGAAAATTATTTCCTGGACGAAAATGGAAAGCCGTATCGTACCGATGAAGAAGTTGCCAAAGCACAGTCAGATCCAGACTATCATAAGAACACAGGTATTGATAACTATACTGGATTTCCAATCTATGGAGCAGGTTCTTACACTGAGGACGGATTCCCGTATACTCCAACGACGAAAGAATCTGTGATTGCAAATTATAACGAAGCGGAAAAAGCCGGATGCGAGGCAATGGGAATCGAAATGCTGACAGATATGTTTCCGCAGCCAGAAGAATTTGAGCTTCTTCCATATTCTGCACTCTGGGCATATCAGCAGCCACAGGAACTGACCGAGCAGCAGAATACAATTTCGGATATTAGTTGGCCAGGGCTGGTAAAATGTGTTTCGGGTACGGAAGAGGAATTTGACGCAAATTGGGACAACCTGGTAAACGAACTGGAAGAAAATGGTCTGGCGGATACAGAGAAGGCTGTTACTGAATTTCTTGCTACGAAACTTGTGAATACTGATAAATGAAAAATCTAAATTTCCCGGCTATACTGGGAAGAATAGAGTAGTTGAAAACGTTAATGATTGCAATAAAAACGCCAAACTTCTATGCAGCAATGAAGTTGACACTGCAAGCTAAATTTACGTATAGAACAGGTACGAATTTTACATACAAGTCGCTGTATACCAGTGAACTGTAATCAGCTTTAGTCCGCGATTATGATAGCCTGGTTGATTTTTTACTTGAAGTGAGTATAATTAGGTAAGAACAGAAATGTTCTCGATGTAAGAGCATCGTTAAAAGTTGGGCTGCAGGTGGAGCAGGATAAAATTCCATCTCATTAGATGTCTTAACTGGGCATCGAGCTTGGCAACTTGGATAAAGTTGTAGTCCACGTGGGGGACTTAATGATTTTCACGTCATTATTGATATCTTAACTGGATATCGAGGCTGACAACCAGCAGAAAACTCTTTATAAAAGAAATTCCTAGAGGAGTGTGGTTAAGTATCACACTCCTCTTTATGTATGAGGTGTAAATGGCAACAAAGGTAGATAAGAAAAACGCAATACGACATGGTATTATAGAGGCGGCAATTGTATATAGCCAGAGTTTGGCGGGTAAAACGTTTCTGTATGTATATGGAGATGAATATTTTGAAGTTTCTTTTCCGGTGGATCATTTTCTGCATTTAACAGGAGTGGAGACAATACTTTCTGCAAAGGATTTTTATAGGAATGCAAAAAAGGCTATTCTTACAAATAATCAGTTCTATTTTGATGCAAGACATATATATGCAAATGCCAAAAAGAAACTGCCATGTTTGAAGCGGTTGCCAGAATTAACAAATGAGATGGTTTGTGTTCTTAAGGATATGCAGACTATGACAATTACATGTAAGCTCAGCGTTACAAATTTGGAATTTACATTGGGGCTGACAGAAAACACAGATAGAAATGGAAACAAGATTAATGATTTTTTCTTGCCAATGTCTTTGCGAGTTAAGGATTCATCTGTTGAAAAAAGTAACGATGGAGAAATCATAGATTTCATTTTTTCAAAGGACGCCAGTGTAGCGAAGTATGATATTTTATTGGTTGAAGATAAGGATAAGAAAATTCCAGATTGTATAAGGCATTTGATTAGTGACAGCTTTTGTTATGAAGCAAATGAATAATTACATATAGAACAATCAGAGCATCATTGGATGGCTTTTGTGATAGGAGTTTGTACTTTGAAATATTATGGATTGAAAGATAAAATTAAAAAAGAAGATTTCCTTTATTTATATGCAAAAAGAAGAGCAAAATTATTATCGATTTTGCCAGGAAAGAGAAGAAAATTTTGGAAAAGTAATTATGATAATATTTTTGAATGTGATCATTGGGGGTTAAGAGATGACAATTCTTTGCCAGATGATTCAGTTTTTGATATGTATTCAATTGTTGTAGCGGATTTGATTAGAAGAGAAGATATTAATCAACTACAAAAAGGAATACGAGTATTATTACAAAAAAGACGTTCTAATCGTTTTCTGACAGCACCGATAGAAGGATTAGATGAGATTTGTAAGAGAATTGAGCAGATGGATGCATCCTTACTTGCTTGGTATAATGTTGTGGAATGTGGAGTGTTTGAGTTTAAAAATCATCCACTTGAAAAGATTATAGATTATTTTACAGTGAAAATATGTAATGTTAATTCTGGATATCTTTCTTTAGTTTTCGATATTAAACTAAAAAGTGGAAAAAAGGAAGAATTGAAAAATATTATTGAAAATAATTATTATGAAACTAGAGGATATGCACATCAAACATTGACTGGCAAGAGTAAAACTACAGGTGCATTTAAAAACTATTTCGTTGCTCGATATAATGACAATTCTTTAAAGGCGGATAGGATATTTGAATTTATAAGCTATATAGAATGGGAATTCTTGCAAGAACTTAGTTCATTATTTCCGTTTGTTTTTCACAATAGAAATATTTCACCTCCTAGAATAGAGGTGTATAGTACAAATATTGATTGGCGTGATGATAATAGATATTTTTGGCACTCCATAGGGGTTGAAGAATATCAAGGCCAATTTATAGATGAGCGACACAAAATGTTTTATGAGAATACTCTTTCGGAAAGATATGGTAGGTTGTATGCAAACAATAGGCTTCTTTATATATTCAAGGACGACGGAATTGAAATAGGCCAATTTAAATCAATAAAGGATAAGGTTTATCATCATATCAATGAGTATGCTATTGATTATTTTAAATTTATGTTTTTGGATATGTTGTCTAGAGAAGCTGGAAAGACACTTGTAGACTACAAACATAAGTTAGATAAAATTAAGCTAAAGAGAAATAATTTAGAATTGTTACTAAAGCTTAAATATAATTTTTCAAGGGAGATAGATGATTTTAACAGATATAAAAGAGATGATATCTGGGATAAATCTAAGAGAAGATTTGAAGATTTATATGTGTACAGTGATACGGTGGCTAAGTTAGCATCGAGAAAATTTTTTATTTCTTATACAAATTTTTGCGATAATGCTATTTCTGAATCAAGAAAAATTGATGAAGATATAGGTATGATGCTTGCTGAATTTGAAGAGAAGAAAATGATTTTACAAAACTTGGCAGACTATAAAAATACAGCTAATAGTTTACGATTGAATTTGATAATGACAATCTTAACAACAATGACATTATTTTTTGTTATTTTTCCGGATAAGGCAAAGGAAATAGCAGATGTTATAGCTATGATGTGGAATTTTATAACAAGTAAAATATAAGAAATTAGTGTAAACATTTTTCGTTTATTACCAACTTTACTACTGACAGCCTGCAATAACTTGCCGCATCTTGCCTTGCTTTGCCAAGATGCAAGGCAAATCACACATTTCACAAATCACTGGAATTCCTTGCAAAACAGGGCATATAAAAAGATATGATGCTACGAATGAGGTTTTAAATATTAAAAATATAGAAAATTGTGTGTAATCACTTCGTTTTTTGGTGCAGTTAGCTTGGAAATAAAATATATGTGTAGAATTGAAGAGACTAACGAAGGTGGATTTACAGTTTTTATTGATAATAAATATATGATTGTTAGAAGATTTGAGGAGTATATGGATGTTATGATCAGCAAGAATACTGTTTGATGAGTGGAACTCTGCATTGCAAATGTTCCACTCAAATGATATGAGTTTCTATCATAGGGAGGAACTTTACATGAATAAAACATATTCAATGAGTATTAGGGTAAGTCAAGAAGAATTAGATAAATTGAAACAGGTTGCAAAAAAAAGAAGCGTATTCTTCTTATAGTGAATTTGTAAGACGAACAGCGTTGAAAGAGGCAGAAAAAGTATTCGATAACAAATCCGAGAAAGAGAGTAGATATGGAAGATAAATTAAAAAGAAAAATACTAAAGTATATCGAAAGAAATGATCCTAGTCATAAAATTGTGACAATAGATGAAGTGAACAAAAAAATAATTTATTCGGATAAAATAGTTTGTCATAATCCAATTAAATTTGAAAATGAAGGTTATGTAAGAGCATATTTGGTTGTTAAGTTAATTATTGAAATGAAATATCCAATCGAATGTATAGAGTTGGAGAAACACTATAATATTGGGTCAAAACCGAAGGATAAAAATGCTTTTATAGATATTATTGTTAGAGATAAAAAAACACCTGAAAATGTTTTCCTGTTTATTGAATGTAAAGCACCTGAAACATATGAAAGTAATAAAGCAAAGATTGAAACTCAGTTATTTAATATGGCAGCTATTCAGAATCAAGAAGGAAAAGTAAGCTATTTAGTTTATTATGGTTTAGAAGAAAACAGATTACATGAAAAGATTTATGTAATAGATTATGCGGAAACTTCTTCATATAAAAAATGGAAAGAGACCAATCCTTTAGATGATTCATTTAGAATTCCTTCAAATTATGGAATGATTCAACATGCATATTATGCCAATGTATCGGATGAAAATGAAGAATATAAGCCACTTGATATGGAATTGGAGAAAAATGATTTCGTTAAGCTACAAAGTAAATTGCATAATGTTTTATGGGGAGGAGGATCTACTAGTTATAACGATATCTTTTTTTATTTAATGCATATTTTCCTTGCAAAAATATATGACGAACTATGGTGCGTAGATGGAGAAAAATATGCCTTTCAGTTTATGTATGAATATGATTCGAAGAGCAAAAAGACAGTATTAGAAAGTGCTGAAACGACTTTTTCAAGACTTGAGAATAAATATAAAGAGGCTCAGAAATCATTATTAAATATGCCGGAAGAAATCATTGAAAAATCAAATTTTATTGATTTAGATAAAGTAGAGATGTCTAAAATAATAGGAGTTGTACATATTTTAGAAGGCATTTCTATTACGAAAAATAAAAATCAAAGTGATTTGTTAGGTGATTTTTTTGAAAGTATTATAGAAAATGAATTTAAACAGTCGAAAGGACAATTTTTTACACATAAAAATATAGTTCGTTTTATTATTGAAGCGCTTGGGATTAAGGAAGTTGCGTATGATAGAATTACCACGCAAAAAAGTCCAGATACGCTGTTACCATATATTATTGATCCTTCTTGTGGATCAGGAACATTTTTGCTAGAGTCAATGAAGGCTATATCGGAATATTATCTTGAAAAAAGTTCTGAGATCAAAGTGGCGAAACCTATAAAGAATGTTTTACAGAAGCAACTTTTTATAGAAGATGAGGATGATAAAAATCAAATTAATACCTGGGCTAATAGATTTATTTATGGAATAGAAAGCAATGTTGAATTAACTACTGCAACAAAAGTCAATATGATACTTCATGGTGACGGAAATGCAAATATTTTCAATAAAAATGGTTTACACAATTTTGATGTTTATCATGATCCGGCACGAATTATACAAGGATTTGAGAATAAGTTGAATAATAAGAAGAAAGTTAGATTTTGTAATCAAGAATATTATTTAAATGAGGAATTTGATTTTGTTATTACAAATCCGCCTTTTAGTTTAACGTTTGGTGATGGAGAAGATGCAAATGATTATAAAAATAGATTCTTATTTAGTGATAAAAAGAATTCAGAAAACTTATTTATAGAACGTTGGTATCAGCTTCTAAAAGAAGAAGGAAGATTGGCAGCTGTTTTGCCGGATAGTATTTTTGATACAACTGAAAATAAATATATTAGATTATTTATATATAGATTTTTTTATGTAAAAGCTATTGTTTCATTACCTAAAACTGCCTTTGAACCATATACATCTACGAAGACAAGTATTCTTTTTGCGCAAAAGAAAAAAGCGGAAGATGTTGCTTTGTGGGATGAAAAATGGGATGAAGTTTCAAATGATTATCGATATAAAAAAACGAGAGTTGAAAATTTAGTTTTGGTACATGATGGGCTCAAGAAAAAAGAAAAATTACCCTCTATAAAGGATATGACCGTGAAGGAAGAGCATACATTAATATGTGAATTCTTAAAGGATTTTCTTGTAGAAAAGGACAAGCAATTGGATGTTGATAGCTTAATAGAAAAATATAGATTAGAGTTGAGTGATTTGTGTTCATATGATAAAGATACAGTTGATGCATTTGGATATGTAAATACATGGTGGGTATTCAATGAAGTATCAAGGCACTTTGATTATGAAGTATTTATGGCAGAAGTAGATAATATTGGCTACAAACGTACAAAACGAGGAGAGAAGGAAACACAAAACGATTTGTATTCGTTGGAATATGCACCGGAAATAATAGATTTTGAATATATTCGTGATGAGTATCAGAACAATATAAACGAATTGGAAGTATTAATAAAAAAGGAGAGAAATAAACTTAGTAAGGAAAAAGATGATAAGAAAATTAGTAGCATAAATAAGAAAATAAAAAATGTTATTGATAAGGAAAACAAAATTAAGGATGATTTGAAGGGAATAGAGTTGTTTGTAGAAAAATACTATGATAAATCTTATAAACTAAAGGAAGAATACGCAGAAAGAATAGATAAAGATCTTATTGATATGTTTAGGATTGGTATATTAAAAAAATATAAAAGCGAAAAAATAGCTTTGCGAGAGTCCACTTTATTGACTGTTTTGGATTATCTTAGAAAACTTAATTGGGATTGAGGTGGCAGATGTGAGTGTAAGAATGAAGTCTATTCATTTATTTGAATTTTCAGATGATTACAAAATGGGGTTAAAAGATTATTCAGGATTATATAAGAATGGTATCCCATTAAAGGAGTTTCTGGAAAATAGAAATTATGAAACGGATATTAAGTCTGGTAGAACACCTTCAAAATTTAGAGTTGACTATTGGGGGGGAGATTATGATTTTATAACATTGGCAGATGTTGATACTGACTTATATATGCTTAATCCAGATGCTGAAGAAAAAATAACCGACGTAGCGATAGAGGAATGTGGCAATATGGTATTAGTGCCAAAAGGCTCATTATTGATTTCAAATGCGATGACGGTTGGATTGGCCTTTATTGTAGATAGAGACGTTTATATTAATCAAAACGTATTTTGGGTAAAGTTGGATGAAACAAAGGTAAATAAAAAATATTTACTGTGGTATTTCAATTGCGTTATTAAAGATTTGTTTGATAAAGTTTTTTCGTCAAAATATTTGTCCAAGAAAGAATTATCAAGAATACGTATTCCAGAAATAGACAAAAAAAAGCAAGATGAAATAGTCAAGCGTTTATTGACATATGAAGATCAAATTATAAAATTAAAAAAAACATTAAAAAATGAGACAGCAGTAATTGATACTGTATTTGGTGAAAAGTTTGAGTTTGATTATGAAACTTTTGAAACACTAAAGAAAAATAACTCGTACTGTTTGATGCAAAGTATGTTCTCTAACAACCAAGATATGAGATTTAGTGTTAAGTATCATAGACCTGCCGGGCGTTTTGTGATGCAACAGTTAAGAAAAATGAGTGATCTATCAATAAAGCATTTTTTAAGTGAGCCGATTGAGCTTGGAGCAAGCATATCGACCAAAGATTACAATGAACATGGAGAATATGTATATATATCAATGGCAACAATAAAAAAATGGAGATTTGATTCAGAAACGGCTGCATTAGTAGATATGTCATATTCGAGTAAGAATGGTAATAAAAGTGTAAAGAAGTATGATATTATTATGGCGCGTTCCGGAGAAGGAACTATTGGGAAAGTTGCTTTGATTGAAGAGGATTTAAAAGGGATATTTGCGGATTTTACAATGAGAATACGCTTAGAAGATTATAATCCTTATTTTGCGTATTATTATTTTAGGACATCCTATTTTCAATATTTGGTAGAGATTTATAAAAAAGGATTGGGAAATAATACAAATATTTTTCCTACTGTTATCAAAGATCTGCCGATACCAAATATATCACTTAAAGAACAAGAAATCATTGTTTCAAAAATTAAAAAGAATATGGATCAACAATTTATAATTAGGAAGCAAATAGATTCAGTTAGAAATAAAATATTAAAGCAAATATGTTGATTGAATAGAAAAGGGGCATCGTAAATCTCTATCCATTTTTAATGGATGACCGATGCCCATTTTATGTATATTTTGGCAAAATTGTGCAGGTGGGCAACAATCGTTTTAGCGTAAACGCAAAATAGGTTCTTTCCATTGTTAGTTGAATTCACAGCGAAATTGCTCGTGTAAAAGCACTTTTGCTTTTAATAAATCAAAACTATTTCGTCCATACATAATTCTCTTAATTACTTTAATTTTGTTGACACTTCCTTCGGCAAGTCCATTATTATACTTTAATTTTATCCCGTTTTTTACCGCATTAATATCAATTCTTATGCCGTTAACATAGGTCTGTAGCTCAGGTATGTCAAAATTTTCTATTTTTTCAAGCCATGTTTCTAATCTTTCGTCGCGCCTTGAATATAGGTAAACGCAAAATAGCAAGTACCTGTTCAAAATCATTCAATGTGAGATAATAGACTCATCACTACAAAGTCCAAATAGTTTAGTACTCAACTTTTTAGACTTTATCACAGGAGGTGAGTCATGAAATCTCACACAAGTTTAGTTGCACAGCAAACCCGTCTGAGTGAATGGGCTGATCTGATCAGAGACTGTCAAAACCGTCCGCAAGGAATGAAGATCGATGAATGGTGTCAGCTGCATGACATTACAAAAGCGAGTTATTACTGGAGGCTCCGAAAAGTCCGTGAGGCTTACCTGGAAACTGCGGAGCAGACACAAACATTTGTAGAAGTTCCTTCTCCTGCAATCCATCCGGTGAATATGACATCGGAACATAAAATTGCTGCCGTGATTAGATGTAGAGACCACCTTACTTTGGAAATCACGGAACAGGCATCTGCCTCATTTCTAAAAACACTTTTGGGAGTGATCAGCAATGCTCAATGATGGCCCTGGGTTCAAAAAAGTGTATCTGGCGACCGGATTTACAGATCTGCGCAGAGGAATTGATGGCTTAGACAGAATTATACGTTTTCAGTTCCAGCTGGATCCTTACGATAAGAATACATTATTCTTATTTTGTGGCAAACGCACGGATCGCATAAAAGGACTTATCTGGGAAGGAGACGGATTTCTCCTTCTGTACAAGCGGATTGAAAACGGGAACTTCCGATGGCCCCGTACAAAAGAGGAAGCGCTGGAGATCACCACAGACCAGTATCAGATGCTGATGCAGGGTCTGGAAATCGTTGCCCGGCGCCCAATAGAAGAAGTTCCGGATCCTGAATTTTCCTTGTGATTTGTGCAAAACGTAGAAAATAAAATCATTTTCATCCATGTCAGGTTATCCTGTGCGATATAAAATTTAAAGTTATTCACATTCTGAAAGCTTTCTGTGAGTTTCTATATACTCCTGATTCCAAAACTTTTCAGATTGTGGATAACAGTCATAAATATCTGAAATCCAGGCTTTTCTTTTCAGGTATTCATGACTGTTATCCACCGTCAAAATGACGAGGGTGACAGAATTCAAAAATAGTCAAAAACCGTTGGCTCTGCTATAATAGCACTCAGGAAAGTGAGGTTTGGTTATGGCAGTTAAGTATACGGAGGAACAATTAAACAGTGTTGATAAGTCGTTTCTTATCCAGCTTCTTTTACAACAGCAGGAGCAATTGGAAGCCATAACAAAAGAGCTTCACCAACACAAACTTTTTTACAGAAGACTTATCCACAATTGATGGCATTTTTTTTAAGCAAAGAACAGATACTGCTTTTTCCAACTTCTATACTGTTTGATTTTAGAATCTTTGCTGCATTCACAGAACTAAGCTGTGCTGATGTAAATAATATATTCTGAACAAGTCTTCTGGTTTTCTTTCCATTATTTTCTACAAATGGATGACACTCAGAAAATGTTTTCTTTTCACATTTGCAATTAGAACAAAACATTTTTCTAGTTTTCACAAGAAGTATTACCTTTCTATTTTGCATAGGAAGATCTTGAATTTCTCTTTCATAAGATGAATGTACCTTTGATGAAAGAGTACCACAATAAGGACATTTTACTTCACTCATCTTGGAGCTAATATAAAATACAACAACATTATTTTTGATATGATATTTGTCAAGTTGATAATTCGGATCTAATGCAGTAATAAAATCTTTCATTTGTTTGCTACCTCCACCTATATACATATCATATCAATTTAATACTTTGAATTCAACTAACAATGGAAAGAACCTATTTTGCGTTTACTTATATACTATGAGTTCAGGACAATTATCTGGTATTTTGCTTGCATTTTCGCTAGCGTTACATAAGATATTTGTAAATGATGGATTAAATATAATGTTAATTGATGATCCAGTTCAGTGTATGGATGATTTGAATATAGTTTCGTTTGTGGAATTAATGAGAACAGAGTTTCTAGATATTCAATTGTTGATTTCTACACATGAAAATAGTTTTGCTGGATACATTGGATATAAGTATAAGAAATATAGTTTGCCAGTACAAAGATGCAACTTGAAGGAGATAAGTAGATTGTGATACGAACAAATAAATCACATTAGCAGAAAGAAAAAGATTATGATGAGTAATATTCTAGATGTTATATAAAACAAAGATTACCCAGAACTTAATAATCATTATAATTTTATAAATTGTCAGATGATCATAGAAAAAACAGAACGAGCGTTCGTGCAACAATGTATTGACATATGTGCACGAATGCTTTATTTTATATAGTAGTTGGAGGTGTTCAAGAGTGAAAAAATCAATATCAATAAGCATACGAGTGAGCGAAGAAGAATTAGATAAATTCAAGCAGGCTGCCAGATTAGAGGCATATGCTTCTTATAGTGAATTTGTGCGAAGAACAGCACTTATTGAAGCTGCAAAAATAATAAAAAAGAACGAGAATGAAGGAGCATAATTTAATGAATGTAATTAGTTTGTTTAGTGGATGTGGGGGACTTGATTTAGGTTTTGAGAGAGCTGGATTTAATATACCTGTAGCAAATGAATTTGACAAAACAATATGGGAAACCTACAAGGTTAATCATCCTAATACACATTTAATTGAGGGTGATATCAGGCAAGTTACAAAGGATGATATAGCCCAATATATAGACGGAGAAGTGGATGGTATCATAGGTGGACCGCCATGTCAGTCATGGTCAGAAGCGGGTTCTCTTAAAGGAATTAAAGATGCAAGAGGTCAATTATTTTTTGATTACATAAGAATATTAAAGGAATTTCAGCCAAAGTTTTTTTTGGCAGAAAATGTGAGTGGAATGCTTGCCAATAGACATTCAATTGCCGTTCAAAATATTTTGGAATTATTTGATAAAGCAGGATATGATGTTTCTTTTACGTTGGTTAATGCTAAAGATTATGGCGTCGCGGAAGAAAGAAAAAGAGTATTTTATATAGGTTTCAGAAAAGATTTGAACATAGATTTTGGTTTTCCTAAGGGGTCTACTAAGGATAATTCTAAGAAGATTACTTTACGTGATATAATTTGGGATTTGCAAGATACAGCAGTTCCTTCGGGAGAAAAAAATCGACATAATCCGGAAGCGATAAATAATAATGAGTATTTCACGGGTGCATATTCACCGATATTCATGAGTCGTAATCGTGTTAAAGGTTGGGATGAACAAGCATTTACAGTTCAGGCATCTGGGAGGCAGTGTCAGTTGCATCCACAGGCGCCTAAAATGGTAAAAGTTGGAAAAAATGATTGCAGATTTGTGGAAGGAAAAGAGTATCTTTATAGAAGAATGACAATTCGTGAAGTTGCAAGAGTACAAGGGTTCCCAGATGATTTCAAATTTTTATACAACGATACAAATACAGCATATAAGATGATTGGAAATGCAGTTCCTGTGAATTTGGCATATGAGATTGCAACAGCAATAAAATTGTATCTTGAAGGAAAAGGCGATTCCGTCGAAATTGATAGAGATGCTATTGATGCCAAGGAGGTTAATGAAAAGAAAGTGAGTACAAAGAGTAATGATCAGGGTAGAGCATATGAATATGCTTGGATGCAAACTTTATATAAAACATTATCTGAATTGAGAAAAACAAGAATTGAGAAAAATTCCAGTTTAGTTGCAAATGAAAAAGCATGGTTACGTATGGATGAGGAAACTCAGGATTTGTTTATGTTTTCTGCTAGTGCCGCCATTGATATGATTTTAGAATTAGAACCCAGATTGTCTGAAACAGATAAAGATGAACTTACTATTGAATTTCAAAAAGACGTAAAAGGCGTTGCAGGAGATGTTAGAGATATTGTAATAAAAAGAGAAGATATTGAATGGGAAATTGGGCTTAGTATTAAGCATAAGCATGAAGATGCTAAACATAGTCGATTGAGCCATAAGTTAGATTTTGGAAAAGCATGGTTTGGAATTCCATGTAGTCAGGAATACTGGGAAACGGTATCACCAATATTTGATAGATTAAAAGCGGGAAAAGCTAATGGTGAAAAATGGTCAGAATTTCCAAATAAAGAAACGGAAGTATATATTCCAATATTAAAGGCGTTTATGAACGAGATTAATCGTTCATACTCAATTGATAAGGACTTGCCGCAAAAATTATTAGAATATCTAATTGGGGTTGAAGATTATTATAAGATTGTTAGTAGAGATAATAAGCATTTAACGCTGATTCATACATTTAATGTTCATGGGAATTTAAATAAACCAAGTAAAGTAAAGGTATCAGCGATTACAGTTCCAATTGTTGAACTTCCTACAGAATTGGTTGCTTTAAAAATGAAAAAAGACAGTGATAATACGGCTGAGATGTATTTAAATAACGGTTGGCAATTAAGTTTCAGAATTCATAGTGCGGATTCAAAGGTTGAACCGAGTTTGAAATTTGCAATAAAATTTGAGGGTATGCCACCGACAGTGTTGCATATGGAATGTAAATGGAATTAGGTGGTGTTCTAAGTGAGAAAAATGCTTTTAAGTTTTAAACCAGAAGTGTATGAAAAAATAAAGTCTGGGGAAAAATATTTGAACATAGAAGAAATTTCCCGGATGAACCAATCATGGCATATATGTATGAGAGTGCACCTGTTAAGGCAATCACAGGCATTGTGTATCTTGGTAAGCGTCATTTGTTGTCTGACTGGAGAGAAGAATTTAAAAACGATAGGGATGCCGTTGCTCGTATTGAAAAATATCAAGAATCATATCGATATGCTATGGAGATTGATGAGTTCCAAGAAACCACAGAGATACCACTTGAGGATTTGAGGCGTGATGTTCCGAGATTTGTTGCACCACAGATGTACATATATTTGGATGGAACAGAGTTACTTGAGTATATTGATAAACATATTAAAATGGGAACTGTGAATTTATCACATACTTTTAACGAAGTTGTGTCGGAGCAGGTTTGTGTTCATTAATATAAAGTAAAAGGATAAGACTTTAACGGAAAACTTATAAAAATTCCTTTATCATCATAAGGGAAAAAAGGATGAAAATCATTTATCCAATAAATATTAAGCATAAAATGAAAAAAATGGATAATGATCGGTGGTTACCGCAATATTTCAAAATAGAATTCAAACACTATTTAGTTCTTTTCAAAAGAAGAAACACCAGAGCAAGATCCACCCGTGTAATACAGTATCGCCAGTTTGCCAATTCTATATTATTCACGGATCAAGAACTTGATGGGGAATTCGTTTCCCCATACTCACATAAAAATATATTTGCAAGCATATATATTTTAGCAGATACGCAAAGCGTATCAGGGAGTCACAGACAACAAAATAATGAATATTTTAACAAGGCATTCAACCTAATAAGTTGAGTGCTTTTGTTTTTGTAAAAAATTTTGTTCACACCCTGTATTTATGCCTCCCAGCGTTTCGATATATGTAAGGACATTTTTTCAGCCGGCTTAGAAAACATCTTTACAGTAAATTTAATTAGAAACGAGGCGAGAAAATGAAATATGAATACATGACGGAGTCAGAGCAGACAATTCAGTATTTCCAGTTCCCGAAGTTTTTGTTACATCTTTAAATTTTTCAAAATGCAAAATTTCTTTATATGATTTTGTATGATCGTGCACGGATATCGAGGAAGAATAGTTGGATAGACAACAAAGGAAATGTATATCTGATATTTCCTATTGATGAATTATCTGCTCAGATTGGTAAGTGCAAATCATCTGTAAAAATAGTATTGAAGGAATTAGACGAGGCAGGATTATTGGTTCGCAGATCCGGCGGATTTTCAGAACCAAATCATTTATATGTGAGAATTCCATCTGATGAGATAAGTTTACAGCCAGTTGATAATAAAGCGGACGAGAAGATGGCTATGACAGAGTTGGAAAAGAATACTCCATTTGGTCGTAAAACTGGCTGTCCAGAAGTCGGGAATGTGGCACCTAGTAAAGTAACTGAGAAATATAAAAGAAATAAATATCATGAAGTAAATTATTGCTATGGAGAAGGAGAAAGTCTGTGATGAGAGAAGAAGATACAATGTATTGGGTTAAAGATGGATTGAAGTATTGCAAAGTCTGTGGAGAACCGAAAGAGGCGTATTTCCCGGCAGGAGGATTTATGGGGATGAAGAAACATTCCAGACAATGTGCCTGCGACAGAAAAGAATATGAAGAAAAGTAAAGATATTTTAAGGAAAAAGAACACCGGGAATTAGTCAGTAGAAATACAAGAATCTGTTTTGAAGAAACCAGAATGGAAGAGTGGACGTTTGAAAATGCGGATATGTCGGATGCGGTTATGAATCGAGCAAAAAGTTATGTTGAAAATTGGAATGAGATGAAACGAAATCATATAGGGTTATTGTTCTGGGGACCGATTGGCACTGGAAAAAGCTATGTTTCCGGTTGTATTGCCAATGCCCTTTTGAAACAGGAAGTAACAGTCAAGATGACAAATTTCAATACGATTATTGATGATATATTTCCATTGGCAGATAAAACAGAATAAATCGATGCCTTGGCTGGTTATGAACTTTTGATTATCGATGATCTGGGCGTAGAACGTAATTCAGAATATGCGTTGGGAATTGTATTTAGCGTCATAGACCGGAGAATCTGCTCTGGAAGACCATTGATTGTAACAACCAATCTTCCGTTGAAAGAACTGAAAAATGAAACGATGTTAGAGAAAAAGCGTATTTATGATCGTATTCTGGAAATGTGTACACCGATATATGTGGGAGGGACAAGTAAACGGGAGAAAATCGCAAATATGAAAATGGATAAAGCAAAAAAGCTATTGGACGGAGCCGAAGGGAGGCTGAATGCAAATGAGTAATGTGGACAAGACGGTACCTGTTTGGGAAAAATATTCTTTGAACATTCCGGAGGCTGCAGAGTATTACGGGATTGGAGAGAAGAGGCTGAGACAGATCGCCAATGAAAATGTGGGAGCAGATTTTATTCTGGAAATTGGCTCACATATTCGGTTCAAGAGAAGATTATTTGAGAAGTACCTGGATTTATCCAGCACGGTTTAAAAGACAGTCGATAAGGCAGAAATCAATGGCGAAAATAATGTTCATTTTATCTTAGCGAAGAGAGTGTCTTGTGATATAATCAATACTACCGAGACGGTCTTCCAAGTTAAATGAACATTTGATGAAGGAGACTAAAATATTATGAGTGAAAAAAGGAGAGATCATAGAGGACGTATATTACACAATGGAGAAATGCAGTTATCGGATGGCAGATATCGATTTAAGTATGTAGATGGGATGGGAAAAGAACGCTGCGTATATAGTTGGAGACTGGACCACAATGATGCGACTCCCAAAGGAAAACGTTGTACATCATCACTTCGCAAAATGGAAAAGAAAATCCAGGCAGACCAATTTGACCAGATTGTAACAAATGGCGGAAATATGACAGTGCTGGAACTGGTTGAAAAATATATTTCGACTAGAACTGGTGTCAGACCGACAACGGTTGCTGGATATGGGACGGTCGTCAATCTTCTGAAGAAAGATCCATTTGGAAGAAAACGTATTGACATGGTTCGGATTTCTGATGCGAAATGCTGGCTGATCCATCTTCAAAAAGTTGAGAAGAAAAGCTACAGTTCCATTCATTCTATTCGTGGAGTTCTTCGTCCGGCATTTCAATTAGCAGTAGACGATGATCTGATTAGGAAAAATCCATTTCAGTTTCAACTGGTGGAAGTGATTGTGAATGACAGTGTGACAAGAGAAGCAATCAGCAGAGTAGAGGAACGTAAACTTTTACGATTTGTGAAGGATGATCCACATTTCAGTAAATACTACGAAGGCATTTATATACTGTTTAAGACGGGTCTTCGTATTTCCGAATTTTGTGGGCTGACTGTTTCTGATATTGATTTTAAGGAACACACAATCAATATTGACCACCAATTGCAGAAGAAATCAAAAATCGGATATTACATTCAAGAAACGAAGACAACCAGCGGAACAAGAAAGATACCTATGACTGCGGATGTGGAAGAATGTTTTCAGAAGATTATAGAAAAACGAAATCCACCAAAAGCAGAACCTATGATAGATGGAAAAAGCGGATTTTTATACTTTGATAAAGATGGAAGTATATGTTATTCCTTACACTGGGAGCATTACTTTAAACATATCGTTCAGAAGTATAATAGAATTTACAAGGTTCAGATGCCAAATGTTACACCGCATGTATGCAGACACACTTATTGTTCCAATATGGCGAAGTCGGAATGAATCTAAAGGCATTACAATATTTGATGGAGCATTCAGATATAAGTGTTACATTGAATACGTATACACATGTAAATCTTGAGGATGCCAGAGAAGAAGTCGCCAGACTTCGGGTTGTGTAATTACGTTTTTAAAGCTTAAAATAGTAAGGTGTAAAACCGTGAAATCTACACCTTATTTTACACCTTTTGCGGTATAACATATGCCATAACACACCAATTTATGTCAGAAAGCAATTTTTTACAAGGGCTTACAAAGCCCGAAATACCAAGAAAAACTAAGAAATGCGAGGTTATGCAATAATGATAAAAATACTTTTCATCTGCCACGGCAACATCTGCCGTTCCACCATGGCAGAATACGTTATGAAACATTTAGTTAAACAATCCGGCATAGAGTCCGATTTCTTCATCGATTCCGCCGGTACAAGCAATGAAGAACATGGAAACCCAGTTCACCGCGGCACACAAAAGAAGCTCCGCAAGGAAGGAATCCCGTGTGGCAATCACCGTGCACGCAAGATGCGTAGAGAAGAATATACCGCATTTGATTACATCATTTGTATGGAGCGATACAATATACTGAATATTATGAGGATCATCGGAAGCGACCCGGAACACAAAGTACAGAGACTTCTGGACTACACAGAGCGTCCGAGAGATATTGCAGACCCATGGTATACGGGGAATTTTGATGAAACATTCGATGATGTGATGGAAGGATGCCAGGCATTTCTAGGCTATCTGATGGAACATCCGCAATAAATCTTCGGATAAGGAATCAAAAGAAAAGAGAAGTAATCTGAGTTCAGAAAAGAATTTTACTTTAAAGCACAAGCGTCATAGCAAGGGGAATTCATTCCGTATCAGATACCTCTCTTTTTTATTTTAGAGTTTATGATTGCATCAATTAAATTTCTATTATTCTGGAAAACACTGTATTATTGATAGCTTATAAACGTATCAACCACAAATTTCCGGTCTTATCTCTCCCATCTTCCGCTGGCTCCACAAGGAAGTACCAGCCCATTTGAAGATACCGGAAGCCCAATCTCCTGTGAATCCACATGTCCACCGTATTTCTTAAGCTCAGTCGCGATCATATAAGTCAGTACTGCCGGGGCAAGTCCTGTCGTATAAGAATTGATCAGGAAGAACAGCGGATCATCGGATAAAATCTTCGTACAGAGTTTTACCAGTGGATGAATTGCGTCTTCAATCTTCCAGATCTCGCCCTTAGGTCCACGACCGTAGGAAGGTGGATCCATGATGATCGCATCGTAATGATTGCCACGGCGGATTTCGCGTTCTACGAATTTGACACAGTCATCAACCAGCCAGCGGATCGGTGCATCGCCGAGTCCAGAAGAAACAGCATTTTCTTTTGCCCATGTAACCATTCCCTTGGAAGCGTCTACATGAGTTACGTGTGCGCCGGCAGCAGCTGCTGCAAGTGTTGCGCCACCGGTATAGGCGAATAAGTTTAGTACTTTTACCGGGCGCCCGGCATTGCGGATCTTTTCAGAGAACCAGTCCCAGTTGGTTGCCTGTTCCGGGAAAAGTCCGGTATGTTTAAAATTAAACGGTTTTAAGTTAAATGTAAGATTCTTATAACTGATTTGCCACTGTTCCGGGAGATCGAAGAATTCCCATTCACCGCCGCCTTTTTTACTGCGATGATAGTGTGCGTTCGGATGCTTCCAGCGTTTGTCTGTGCGAGGTGTATCCCAGATCACCTGCGGATCTGGACGAACCAGGATGTACTGCCCCCAGCGTTCCAACTTTTCTCCGTCTGAGGAGTCAATTACTTCATAATCTTTCCAACCATCTGCTAACCACATATATTATTAAATCCTTTCTGAAGTGCTTTTCGATAGATTCTCAGTTTTCTATAGTTTTGTTCAATGCATATTTATAGACATACTGCCTTACTTTTCTATTTTATTATAGAAGAAAGGATACTGCAAGAAGCGAATGTAAAATATCGCAATAATATACAAAAAGCTATCGCGATAACAATTGGTTTTTGGTAAAAATAACGGGACTATCTGTTTACATAAGGGAAGAAGGGTGATAGAATGTATCTATAAGTGAAAAGATTCACGTAAAAGAAAGGTGGAAATGAATATTATGGTAACAGTTAATGCAATGGGAGATAACTGCCCGATTCCGGTAATCAAAACAAAAAAAGCAATGCAGGCTCTTACAGGACCGGAGACAATTGAAGTACTAGTAGATAATGAGATTGCTGTACAGAATGTTACAAAGCTGGCAAAAGAACAGGGCGGAGAAGTAAGCTCTGAAAAGCTTGGAGAAAAAGAATACAAAGTAACGATCAAGATGCAGGGAGCACCGGCAGCAGATGCAGAAGTTGTATGTACACCGGATCAGAAGGGAGACCTCATTGTAGTTGTATCTTCTGACCGTATGGGAACAGGTAATGATGAACTTGGTAAAGTCCTGATCAAGGGATTTATTTATGCAGTTACACAGCTTGATACACTTCCGAAGAAGATGCTTTTCTACAATGGAGGAGCTACTCTTACAACAGAAGGATCAGATTCTATTGAAGATCTGAAGTCTCTGGAGGCACAGGGCGTAGAGATTCTTACATGTGGTACATGTCTTGACTACTATCACTTAAAAGACAAGCTTGTTGTTGGTGGTGTAACCAATATGTACAGTATTGTTGAATCTATGGCTGAAGCAGGAAAGATCATCAGACCATAGTTTGAGAACTATATAACAAAGAAGTCCGTATAACGGACAGAGAATATTTAAGAAAAGTTGAGAAATTAAGTATGAATAAAGATATCAGAGAGACACAGTGTACAAGGACATCATGTTGAGGCGTCAAAGTAGGTCGAAGGACCCTTGTTCAGGTTCTGGACAAGTTGTTAAAAACTGAAGATGGTAACCTCCTGGACAGAAAGAATTTGTCTGTTCGGGCAGATGCACTTTGCTCTCTGGTATTTGATATCGGATAGTAGAAGATGGATGTGGCTGCGCGATTTGATCAAAGGAAATAAAGGAATCCAGAGAGGTTGTATTTATACGAATTTGATCGAATAGAGAGAGGGAATAATTATGAACTTAAAGCAGCTGGAAGCATTTATTAAAGTATCCGATTCAAAGAGCTTTTCAAAAGCAGCACAGGAACTATATCTGACACAGCCAACAGTAAGTGCGCATATACAGACACTTGAAAAAGAACTGAAAGTGAGATTGTTTGTGCGTAATACCAAGACTGTCAAATTATCTGAGGACGGAAAGACACTTTATCAGTATGCACGTCAGATGATCGAACTGGAACAGGAAATCCAGTCAATGTTTTCAAAAGCAGCAGAGCAGAAAGAAAGATGTATTACAATCGCAACATCTACGATACCGGCGCAGTATATTTTGCCGGATATTCTGGTGAAATTCCGGGAGAGATTTCCGGAAGAACAGTTCAGAATCGTAGAAAGTGACAGCAGTACTGTCATTGAACAGGTAGCATCGCATCTGGTTGACATTGGATTTTCCGGTACAGTAATCGAAAAAGCAAATTGTAAATACATACCGTTTTACCAGGATGATCTGGTTGTTATTATGCCGAATACGAAAGAATATCAGAAAATCGTAAAAGAGCAGAAGGATTTAAAATGGCTGGAAGGAGAACCTCTGATTATGCGTGAGGAGGGATCCGGTACCAGAAAAGAAGCAGAAAAGCAATTAAAAAAGATGGGAATCTCTTTGGATGATTTGAACATTGTTGCGACAATTGAGAATCCGGAAGCGGTCAAGAGATCTGTCAAAAGTGGTCTTGGCATTACAATTATTTCAAGACTTGCGGCCGCAGATGAGATCCAGGCAGGAGAAGTTCTGGAATTCCCGTTTTCACAGGATGGCAGCGGTCGAAACCTGAATCTTGTATATAATAAGAACTACAAACTTCCGGCAGCGGCTGAACATGTGAGAGAATTGATTATAGAAAAGTATGAATTGCAAAAGCAGTCTTTACAATAGAAAGTATGAATGATAGAATTCATCTATGTACGCATTTTTTGCGGCAGGTAACATGTTAAATGCAAAGTATAAGTTGGGGATAAACAATGAATAAAGAAAAAGTAAGACTGACACAGTATGCAAAAACTTCCGGGTGAGCCGCTAAAGTAGGTCCGGAGACCCTTGCCCAGGTTCTGGGTAAGTTACCGAAATTTGAAGATGAAAATTTGATCGTCGGAATCGAGACATCAGATGATGCTGCGATTTATAAGGTTACAGATGATATTGCGATGATCCAGACCGTGGATTTTTTTACGCCGATCGTGGATGATCCGTATATGTTTGGCCAGATTGCAGCAGCAAACTCGCTCAGTGATGTTTACGCAATGGGAGGAGAGCCGAAGGTAGCACTTAATATCGTAGGATTTCCGAATTGTCTTGATCCACAGATCTTAGGAGATATTCTTGCTGGTGGAGCCGATAAGGTAAAAGAGGCAGGAGCTGTTCTGGTTGGTGGACACACAGTACAGGATGATGAGCCGAAGTACGGACTTTGTGTGTCCGGATTTGTACATCCGAAGAAGATATTTAAGAATTACGGATGTAAACCGGGGGATGTGCTGATCCTTACCAAACAGGTCGGAACAGGAATTGTTAATACGGCAATCAAAGGAGAGATGGCATCTGCAGCCGCAATCAGGGAAGCTGAGATTGTCATGTCTTCTTTAAATAAAAAAGCAAAAGAAGTTGTGGATCATTTCCCTGTAAATGCATGTACGGATATTACAGGATTTGGTCTTTTAGGTCACTGTGTTGAAATGGCAGAGGCAAGCAATGTGACATTTGAACTGAATGTTCACGATATTGCATATCTTGATGAAGCAATCAGCTATGCAAAGATGGGCCTTGTTCCGGCGGGGGCTTACAAGAACAAGGGATATTCTTATCAGAAAGTAGATTTCAGAAATGTAGAAGATCATTTTATCGATCTGTTATATGATCCGCAGACATCAGGTGGACTGCTCATCAGCGTGGAAGCGCAGTATGCGGAAGCCGTGATGGAAGCATTCGAGAAGAAGAGGCTGGATACCAAGGTATCCCTGATCGGAACCGTAACAGAAAAGAGCGATAAACTGATTCGGCTGCACTAGGAATCCAAAGAGGTAGAGGAGAAAATGAATAAAAATTTATTATTTCGCAGTATTCCGAAAGTAGATATTCTGCTTGAAGAACAGGAGATACAGGATCTGATTGATGCATATGGACGTGAATTTGTGATGGATGTGATCCGTGAAGAGATGGATGCGCTCAGAACATTTATCGGAAAGTGCGAGGAAGAAGAGAAAGCAAAAGCGCAGATCGGGATGCTTACGCAGAATATAAAACGACATGCCGGAAAGCTGCATGAGCCGAATATGAAAATGGTGATCAACGGAACAGGAACAGTTCTCCACACCAATCTCGGCCGTGCACCGATCAGTAAGGAGCATGTTGAGAGACTGGCAGGAATTGTGAGTGGTTACTCCAATCTGGAATATAATCTGGAAGCAGGGGCACGTGGAGAGAGATATTCTCATTTTGAAAAACTGCTTTGCAAACTGACCGGGGCAGAGGCTGCGATGGCGGTCAACAACAATGCTGCGGCTGTTATGCTGATCTTAAGTTCAATGGCAAAAGGAGGGGAAGTTGTAGTATCTCGCGGAGAGCTGGTTGAGATCGGTGGCAAATTCCGGATTCCGGATGTAATGGAGCAGAGCGGAGCTTCACTTGTGGAAGTCGGAACGACGAATAAGACACATTATTCTGATTATGAAGAAGCGATTACAGAGGAGACAAAAGCACTCCTTAAAGTTCATACAAGCAATTACCGTATTGTTGGATTTACAGAGACGGTTACGATCGATGAACTGATTCCGATTGCGCAGGAACACGATATCCCGATTATCGAAGATCTTGGAAGTGGCGTGCTGATCGACCTGAGTAAATACGGACTGACCTATGAACCGACGGTTCAGGATTCCATCCGCAAGGGAGCGGACGTTGTATGCTTCAGCGGAGACAAGCTGCTCGGTGGTCCGCAGGCTGGAATCATCATCGGTAAGAAGAAATATATTGACCAGATGAAGAAGAATCAGCTGACACGTGCACTGCGAATTGATAAATTTACAGCAGCAGCACTGGAACTGGTATTACAGGAATATTTATCAGAAGAAAAGGCAATCCAGAATCTTCCGGTACTGCGTATGATCACAGAGTCCAAAGAGGATGTGGAAAAGCGTGCAAGATCTCTGAAGCGGATTCTGCAGAATGCACAGCTTGCTGCAACGATCGGGATGGAACCGTGTGAATCACAGATCGGTGGAGGCTCTCTTCCACTTGAACGCATTCCGAGTATGGCAGTTACGATTAAGCCGGAGAATATCAGTGTACCGAAGCTGGAAGAAGAGATGCGGCATCTTTCTATGCCAATCATTCCGCGTACAGCCAACGACACGATTTATCTGGATGTTCGGACAATTGAATCCTGCTACTTTAAGAAGATAGCAGAGATGCTGGGAGAATTATTATGAAAAACATTATCGTAGGAACCGCAGGTCACATTGACCATGGGAAAACGACACTGATAAAAGCACTTACCGGACGTAACACGGACCGGTGGGAAGAAGAACAGAGAAGAGGGATCACCATTGACCTCGGGTTTACTTATTTTGATCTGAAAAATGGAGACCGTGTAGGGATCATTGATGTTCCGGGACATGAAAAATTTATCAACAACATGGTTGCGGGAGTTGTCGGAATGGATCTGGTACTTTTGGTTGTGGCAGCGGATGAAGGTATCATGCCGCAGACAAGAGAACACATGGACATTCTGGGACTCCTTGGAATCAAGAAGAGCATTCTGGTGATCAACAAGTGTGATCTGGTCGATGAAGAATGGCTGGAACTCGTTGAGGAAGAAATCCAGGAAGAACTGGAAGGTACTTTTTTGGAAGGTGCACCGGTTGTTAAAGTATCGGCTGCAACCGGGCAGGGGCTTGATGAACTGACGGATACGATCCAGCAACTGATGTCGGATGAGGTGGTTGCAAAGGATACACAGACTATTCCAAGACTTCCGATTGACCGGGCATTTACCCTGTCAGGCTTTGGGACAATTATCACAGGGACACTTATCTCCGGTACGATCACCAGGGAAGACGTTCTGGAAATGTATCCGATCGGAAAAGAGTGCAAGATTCGTAATATTCAGGTACATGGGCAGAATCAGGACAAATGCTATGCCGGACAGAGAGTGGCGATCAATCTGTCAAATGTGAAGAAAAAGGAGATTCGCAGAGGGTGTGTGCTTGCGCCGAAGAACAGTATGAAAAATACAGATCTTCTGGATGTGAAGCTGAAAGTTCTGGAAGACTCCATGCGTATCCTTACAAATCATGAGAGATTGCATTTATACACGGGTACGAGTGAGATCCTCTGCCGTGCTGTTCTGCTGGATAAGGAGCAGATCGGACCGGGAGAAGAGGGACTGGTACAGCTCAGACTGGAAGAAGAGATTGCGGTCAAACGAGGCGACCGTTTTGTAGTACGTTTCTATTCGCCGATGGAGACTATCGGAGGCGGGATCGTTCTGGAACCGAATCCGGTGCGTAAGAAACGTTTTGATGCACAGGCAATCGAAGAACTGAAGAAAAAAGAATCCGGTTCACTTGGCGATGTTATGGAGCTTCAGATCAAAGAACACGGCGACACGATGATCACACTTGCTGAGCTTGCAAAGGTGATGGCACATTCCGTAGATGAACTGAAGGAGTATCTTGAAGAACTGGAAGAATCGGGCACAATCTTTGTATTCCCGATGAAGAAGGACACATATTTGTGGCACAGAGACAGCGAATTTGCAGTACGTCAGAAGATAGAGGAGACATTGCAGAAATATCACAGTGAGCATCCATACCGATATGGAATGAAGAAAGCCGAAATTCACAACACATTCCTGAAAAAGATCAAACCAAACATATTTGATGCGTATATCGAAAGAATGACGGGAGAAAACGTCTATGGAAGAAGGGAAGAATATCTTTCTCTTCCGGGATATGAAGTTCCGAAGGACGCGATGTATCTCCAGACAGAGAAGCTGATCGAAGATACATTTGAAAAAGCAGGATATGATTTTGTGAGAGTTTCAGAGATTGATTTTGGAAAAATTCCGCGCCAGACAGCGGAAGATGTGGTTCTCATGATGATTGACGAAGGAAAAGTAATCCGTATCAATGAAGAGATGTTTACAATGAAACACCTGATGGATGAAGCGAAGGAAAAAATTCAGAATCATCTGAAGGAAGAAAATCTGATCACGATCGCACAGGTGAGAGATATGTTCTCAACAAGCAGAAAGAGTGCGAAACCGATTTTAGAATATATGGACAGCATTAAGGTGACAAAGAAGACAGGCGGAGAAAGTGAGAGGGTGGCATATTTATGAATTTAAAGCAGCTGGAGGCATTTGTTAAGGTAACTGAGTCGGGAAGTTTTTCAAAAGCGGCAAAGCTTTTGTTCCTGACGCAGCCAACGGTCAGTGCACATATCTCTTCTCTGGAGAAAGAACTGGACTCACGGCTTTTTGTCAGAAATACAAAGGAAGTAAAATTGTCGGAAGAAGGAAAGCAATTATATCAGTATGCGCGCCAGATGGTGGAACTCGAAAAAGAAATCGAGCAGGTATTTTCCAAGGATGCGCATTGTGAGGAAAAATGTATTACAATTGCGACCTCTACGATTCCGGCACAGTATGTTCTTCCGGCGATTCTGGCGAAATTCAGAGAGACTTATCCGGATGAGCAGTTCCGGATTTCAGAAAATGACAGCTGCGGTGTTGTTGAACAGGTAGCAGGGCATATGGTAGATATTGGATTCACAGGTACGGTACTTGAAAAAAAGTATTGCAGATATATGCCTTTTTATCAGGATGAACTGGTTGTTATTATGCCGAATACCGAGTTTTATCAGGAAATACAGAAGCGCTATAAGACAGCAACATGGATAAAGAATGAACCGGTCATTATGCGGGAAGAAGGATCGGGAACCCGCAAGGAAACAGAAAAAATATTGAGAAAAGCAGGAATTATGCCTGATACTCTCAATATTGTAGCAAGCATCGAGAATCCGGAAGCGATAAAAAGGTCAGTAAAGAGTGGGCTTGGAATCACGATCATATCAAAACTTGCAGCAGAAGAGGAAATCCGGACCGGACAGGTTCTGGAATTCCCGTTACAGAAGGACGAAAGCAGTCGTTATCTGAACCTTGTATACAATAAAAATTATCAGCTGCCTGCAGCAGCAGAGCATCTGATCCGGATTGTAAAGGATTTTTATCCAGATGCACATATGGGGAAATGAAAAGAGGATCAATATGATATATTTAGATAATGCAGCAACCACAATGCGCAAACCACAGGAAGTAATTGATGCGATCACCGCAGCAATGTGCTCAATGGGGAATGCAGGAAGAGGTGTCAATGAGGCATCTCTCGGAGCAGCAAGAACCGTATATGACACAAGAGAGAAGCTTGCAGGTTTTTTCGGGGCGGAAGATGCAAGACAGATCGTATTTACCATGAACTCAACGGAGAGTCTGAATATTGCGATCAAGGGGATCTTAAATCCGGGAGACCATGTGATCTCTACGGTTTTGGAACATAACTCTGTTCTCCGACCACTTTATGAGATGGAGAAAAAGGGAGTTGAAGTGACATTCCTTGGATGTGATGAAAAAGGAACTCTGGATTATGCAGATTTTGAAAAAGCAATCAAAGAGAATACAAAAGCAATTGTCTGCACCCATGGTTCTAATCTGACGGGAAATAAAGTGGATGTGGAGCGGATCGGGGAGATTGCCCAGAAGCATGGTCTGTTGTTTGTGGTAGATGCATCACAGACTGCCGGTGTATTTCCGATCGATGTGCAGAAGATGCATATTGATATTCTGTGTTTTACCGGCCATAAGGGACTTCTGGGACCGCAGGGGACCGGTGGAATGTACGTGAGAAAAGGCGTTCATGTCCGGCCGCTTCTTTCAGGCGGTACCGGTGTGCAGACCTATAGTAAGACACAGCCGGAAGAGATGCCGACAGCACTGGAAGCAGGAACACTTAACGGACACGGAATTGCCGGACTGGATGCTGCGATCGGATATCTGGAAGAAACAGGAATTGATACGATCCGTGCAAAGGAACAGGCATTGATGAAACGGTTTTATGAAGGGGTAAAAGAAATCCCGGGAGTCAAAATTTATGGGGATTTCAGCAGCATGGACCGCTGTGCGGTAGTGAGCCTGAATATCAGAGATTATGATTCGGGAGAAGTCAGCGATGCACTTCTGACAGATTATGGGATTTCTACCCGTTCAGGAGGACACTGTGCACCACGGATGCATGAGGCGCTTGGAACCGTAGAGCAGGGGGCTGTCAGATTCAGTTTTTCCCACTATAACACAGAGGAAGAAGTGGATACTGCAATCCGGGCAGTCTGCGAGCTTGCAGAAGAAGAGTAAAATTTTATAAGATCAGAGATTGATAGAAGACCGGTATAGTATTGATAGTATCAATATATATATCGGTCTATTTTAATTATGAATTGGACAAAAAGTTGTGCAAAAGGTATAATTATAAGGTAACAAAAAAGACTTTAATAGTCAAAATGACGAATGAGAGAAAGACGAAGGAGGAAGAGAAATGAATTTATCAGATTCAAAGAAGAAGCTTGCACTTGCGGGGGTTCTGTGTGGGCTTGTAGCTGCATGTCTGGCTTACTTTGGTAATCCGGCAAACATGGCATTCTGTATTGCCTGCTTTATCCGTGATACGGCAGGAGCACTGGGATTTCACCAGGCCGAAGTTGTACAGTATGCAAGACCGGAGATCATCGGTCTTGTAATCGGAGCATTTATTATTTCAGTGGCAACAAAAGAGTACCGTTCAACAGCAGGATCTTCACCGATGATCCGCTTTATCCTTGGTATGGTAATTATGATTGGTTCCCTGATTTTCCTTGGATGCCCGCTCCGTATGGTAATCCGTATGTCAGCAGGTGACCTGAATGCATGGATAGCACTGATTGGATTTGTACTTGGAGTAGGAACAGGAGCATTTGCCCTGAAAAAAGGATTCAGCCTTGGACGTGCGCATGAGACGAATAAAGAAAGTGGAGCAGTGCTTCCGGTATTGATGCTTGGTATTCTGATCCTTGCAACTTGCTCAACACTTCTCAAAGCAAGTGAAGCAGGTCCTGGAAGTCTTCATGCACCAATTATCATGTCACTGATCGGCGGACTTATTTTCGGAGCACTTGCTCAGAAATCAAGAATGTGCTTCGCCGGCGGAATCCGTGATGCGATCTTAATGAAGAACTTTGATCTTCTTACAATTATTGCAGGTCTTTTTGTAGTAATGCTGATCTTCAACCTGGCAACAGGAAGATTCGTACTTGGATTTAACACACCTGGAATCATTGCACATTCCAACCATCTGTGGAATATCCTTGGCATGTATGCAGTAGGATTCGCGGCAGTTCTTGCCGGCGGATGCCCGCTTCGCCAGCTGATCCTTGCAGGACAGGGCTCTTCTGATTCAGCAGTGACAGTACTTGGCATGTTCTTTGCAGCAGCACTTTGCCATAACTTCGGACTTGCATCAAGCGGAACCGCAATGAATGCAGAGACTGGAAAGGTTGTTGCGGGAGCAGTTACTCCGAACGGAAAGGTTGCTTGTATCATCTGTATTATTGCATGCTTTATCATTGCATTTACGAACAAGAGAGAACAGGCAAAATAATCAGAAGTTACAAAATTTGGATAGATAATCCATAAGGAATATGATATGCTAGGAAGGCAGGTAAAAAATATGAAAGAAGTAGATGCAAGAGGACTTTCGTGTCCGGAACCGCTGATGCTTACCGCAGAGGCACTGAAGAATGCAAACGGACCGATCAAGGTTCTTGTGAGCGAACCTCACCAGAAGACGAACATTGAGAAGTTTGCGAAGGACAAAGGAAAGAAGGCAACTTCTACCGAGAAGGGCTCTGAATTTGAAATTGTGATTGAATAATGAGAAAAAAAGAGTTAAAGCTGGTCATCACATTCCACACAACAGCGGATGCGATGGCGATGGAAAAAGAATGTAAAAAAGTTGGTGCACAGGGACGTATGATTCCGGTGCCGAGAAGTATTTCAGCAGGATGCGGGCTTTCCTGGTGCGCACCACTGGAATGCAGGGAAGAACTGAAAAATGTCATGCAGGGAATTGGTCTTGAAGAAGAAGAGATCCACGAGTGTATGGTATAAGAAGAGGTAAAACGAGGAAACCGCAAGATGAGGAATCATTTTTGCGGTTTCCTTTTTCCGTTTACTGAGAATATTCGTGGAACAAGAAAAATAATTTTTTCCATTTAGAGACTAGAATATGGTATACTTATAGATAATGGAAAAATTTATGAATTTACAGAAAGGCAAGGCATGCAGTTACGTTTTGAAATTCCGGAGGGTTTCTGGAGTCTGTTCCGTTCTGTGAACAGAGAGACATACATTGAGGCTTTGATGGCGATCAATGAAGAATACCAATACAGCAATTATTTCCTGACCAAGGAAGTCTGTATTCAGGTGCTTCGGGATCTGTATATGAAGAAACAGATCGAACTTAAGCGGGAGGAAGATGAGACTGAGTTTGATATGTTGGAGACTCCGTCGGCAAGGATTCTGAACTGGCTGATCCGAAAAGGATGGCTGAAGAAAATTGAAGATTATAATACATTGGTGACGAATATCGTAATTCCGGATTATGCAGCAATATTTGTGGATGCCTTTGAGCGGCTTTCTACGGAGGACCTGGAGGAGACAGAGATCTATATCCAGAATGTCTATGCGACATTGTTCTCGTTTAAAAATGATCCGAGGGTGAATCTGAATATGCTCCGGACAGCACTTATCAATACCAGACGACTCAACAAAGCACTGCAGGATATGCTGCATAACATGGATAAATTTTTTGCAAGGCTTCTGGAACAGCAGTTTTACGGGGATCTTCTGAAAGAGCATCTGGACGGATATGTGGAAGAGATTGTCCGGAAAAAATACCATATACTGAAGACTTCGGATAATTTTTATATCTATAAGACAGATATCAAAGAATGTCTGCGTCAGATGCGGGATGATGAGGAATGGATCGAGAAGATCCGTGAGCGCGCCCGTGCAACCGGAGATACGGGAGAAGATGTGCTGGAACTTCTGGATATGATCGAGAGAGGCTTTGATGATATCGAGCACCGCATTTCCAATATGGATAAGGAGCACAGCAAATATGTGCGTGCGACGGTGACAAGACTGAATTATCTTCTGAGCGGAGAGAGGGACACGAAGGGACTGGTTATTCAGCTCCTGAACCGGATGTCAGAGGATGACTATGAAGAGGTCATTCAAAAGACGGGGGAGAAGATGAATCTGTCTTTGGTCGAAATCCTGTCAGAAAAATCTCTTTATAAGCGAAGAAAAAACCGGAAGGATTTTGTAAGTCAGATGGCATCGGAAGAAGAAGTGGATGATCTGGACAGGGAAGATGTGCTCAGATTGAACCGGATCAAGCGCAGATTCAGCAAAAAGCAGATTGAAGAATTTATCGAAGAGCATATGGAGAAAGATATGCTGGATACGGAAAAGCTTTCCCTTACATCAGAGGATGATTTTGAAAAGCTGATTCTTGCATACGACCTCAGTACCCGTAAGAACAGCAAATACAAAGCGCTGGAAGAGGATGCGGAAACGATTGAAAAGAACGGATATCGTTATCCAGCACTGAAATTTGTAAGAAGGCATTTATAAAAAGTATACGGAAATTGGAGAGAATGGATGATAGAATATTTTGAGCAGCTTACACAGGAAGAACAGGAAGACCTGACGGATGTGATCCGGCTTCTCTATAGACAGACGTTCCTTCTGGAGAGGAAGTTCGACAAGCGTGCGGGCAGACTGCAGTATCAGAGAGAGTACCGCATCTGTGAAAAGCACATTGATTTTCTGAAAATGTATTTTCAGATTGCCGGCATTACGTTATGCGAGAATGTACATCTGGGTCTGATCTATATTCAGGATGAGATGGTTTGGGGAGAAAAGCTTCCGCGTCTTGCAACTATTTACATATTATTGCTGAAGCTGATCTATGATGAGCAGATGGCATCGGTTTCGTCGAGCAGCCAGATTGTGACAACCTTGGGGGCACTCAACGGAAAAGCAGGAGATTTTCGTGTGCTTCGAAGTATCCCTTCACCGACAGAGATGAAAAGGACCATTGCCATGCTGAAAAAATACCAGCTGATCGAGCCATTGGATGTACTGGAAGAGTTAAATGAAAGTACAAGACTTCTGATCTATCCGTGTATCCATGCAGTATTGCAGGGAGATGCGGTGAGAGAAGTTCTGGAATCATTTGGAAACAGCCGGGAAGAAGAGGAGGAGACTCTTGGAGACATTGGATAACAGGCAGCCGTTCTGGGCGATTTCAAAAATCTGCCTGAACAACTGGCATTATATAGACAGAAAAATACTGACTTTGAGCGAAGGAATCAACTTTTTCACCGGGCATTCCGGAAGTGGAAAATCAACGGTTATCGATGCAATTCAGATTGTGCTCTATGCCAACACGGACGGGCGTGGATTTTTCAACAAGGCAGCAGCAGATGATTCGGATCGTACTCTGATCGAGTATCTGCGCGGAATGGTGAACATCAGTGAAAATAATGAGTCTCAGTATTTGCGGAACAAGAATTTTTCCAGTACGATCGTGATCGAGCTGGAGCAGACAAGAACCCATGAAAAACAGTGTGTGGGAGTTGTATTTGACGTGGAGACGGCGACGAATGAGATCAGTCGCCTGTTCTTCTGGCACAGGAGTGGTTTGCTTGAAAATGCTTACCGAGGAGAAAAGAGATGTCTTTCTACTGTGGAAATAAGAGAATATCTGCAGCGTACCTTTGGTGAAGAGGCATTCTACTGCGGACCGAGCAATGAGCGTTTTCGCCGTCAGCTTTATGATGTGTATCTGGGCGGATTGGATAAAGAAAAGTTCCCACGTCTTTTTAAGCGGGCAATCCCGTTTCGGATGAATATCAAGCTGGAAGAATTTGTAAAAGAATATATCTGTATGGAACAGGATATCCAGATTGAGGATCTGAAAGAAAGTATCATGCAGTATGGCAGAATGCGCAGCAAGATTGAGTCAACGATGGAAGAGATTGAGGAACTGAAGAAGATCGATGGAATCTATCAGGATTTTGATGATAAGCGAGAAAAAAGCAGGGAATGTGACTACCGTCTTACCCGTCTGGAAATGCTCCGGCTGCAGGCGGACATCCAGGGACTCCATGATAAGATTAAAACCAGAGAAGAAGGTATCAAGGTACAGGAGCATACGAAAGCCGAGCTGATGCGCCAGAGTGGAGAACTGCAAAAGGAGCATGAGGAGCTGTTACTTCGTCTGAATAACAGTGGTTATAAAGCACTGGAAGCAGAACTTGCAGGACTTAACGAGACTCTGGAACATCTGGGAAAAAGCAAGGCGAGTCTCACAAAGACAGCACAGAGACTTGCAGCATGGAAAGAACAGGAGATTACGTCCAACCAGACAATCTGGGATATTGATAAATTTGAAGCCGGTACGATTTCGGAGGGCGAACTTACAAGGCTGAAAGAAAATATCGCACAGATGCGTGCAGAGATCGAAGAAGAACGTCGGGATACGGAAAGTACACTTCGTCAGATAAAGAAAGAAGAACGGGAAGCCAAAGAAGAGCTAAAAGAGCTGAAACAGGGAAGAAAAGCATATCCAAAAGAGCTGGAAGAAGCAAGGCTGGAACTACAGAACCGGTTGCAGGAGAATTGTGGAAAATTTGTTTCCGTGCAGATTCTCGCAGATCTTCTGGAAATCCGGGATGAAAGATGGCACAATGCAGTGGAAGGCTATATGGGAAATAATAAACTTCTGCTGATCGTAGAGCCGAAATACGCAAAAGCGGCAATGGATATTTATCAGGAGATGGATAAGAAGAAATTCTTCCGTGCTGCAATTCTGGATACGGAAAAGGTTATGGAAGAAGAGCACATTGTCCGGCAGGGCGCTCTTGCAGAAGAAGTAAAAGCAAAAGAAAAATACGTGCAGTCTTACATCAATTTCTTTCTTGGTAATGTCATGAAATGTGAGAACATTGAGGAACTCAGGGAGTGCAGGATTGGTGTGACACCGGACTGTATGCTGTATCACAGCTATCGTCTGCAGCATATTAATCCGGAAAATTATACGAGACGTGCTTATATCGGAGAGATTAGTCTCCGCCAGAGGATCCGGCAGCTTCAGAAGCACTGTGATGAGCTTCAGGAGAAGAGGCTTCCACTTGCGGCACTTGTGGAAGAGGCAAAGAAACTTCTGGAACTGGAAGCAATGTCACTTCCGACAGAGGATTATATCAGCCAGATCCTGGATGCAAAGGCGATAAAGGGAAAAGAAACCCGTAAGAAAGATTTACTTGAAAAGCTACAGAAACTGCGTGCAGAATCAGTCGATACTCTGGAAGCACAGATGAAAGAAGTGCAGGAAAGACGGGATGCAAAGCAAAAAGAGATCACGAAGACAGAGAAAGAAATTTGGAAAAACGGGGAAGAAATCGAAAAATTCAGAAACAGTATTACAGAGTCGGAATTTGCACTTTCTGGAATCCAGAAAGAATTTCAGGAAAACGAAAGGTTTGAGAAGCAGTTTGAAGAGTATCTGGAAGCACAGAAAAGCAGAAACTATATTTATTTAAAAGAGGCAAGTGCAAGGCAGCTGCAGCAGCTTGGAAAGAAAAAAGAAGAGATCTATCAGGAGTTGGTGGCAGCCCGCAGTGCTTATACCAAAAAATATACGCAGCGTAATTTTTCAGTGGTAGAAGAAGATAATAAGGTTTATCAGGAGCTTCTGGAAAGCCTGTCGTGTGATAATCTGGAAACCTACCGGCAGGCAGCGAATGAACAGGCAAAGGCAGCGGTTGAGCACTTCAAGGATGACTTTGTTTTCAAGATCCGCAGTGCGATCCGCGAGGCCTACCAGAGAAGAGATGAGCTGAACCGGATCATCAGCCGGCTGGATTTCGGAAAAGATAAGTACCAGTTTGTGATCACGAAGAATAAGGGTGCAGACGGAAAGTACTATAAGATGTTTATGGATGATACCCTGCAGATCAATCCGGCACAGCTTTCAGGTTCTATTGAGAACCAGATGAATCTGTTCACGATGGAGCATGAAGAAAACTACGGTGATATGATGAATGAACTGATCGGCATATTTATCCCACCGGAAAATGCTACCCATGAGGAACTGGAAGAGGCGAAGAAAAATATGGACAAGTACGCGGATTACCGTACTTATCTTTCCTTCGACATGCAGCAGATTGTCCAGGGGGAGGAAGACATGAAAATCGGTCTTGGCAAGATGATCCGCAAGAATTCCGGAGGAGAAGGACAAAATCCTCTTTATGTTGCACTTCTTGCAAGCTTTGCACAGATTTACAGGATCAATCTTTCCCCGAAAATCCACAGGAATCCGACACTCAGACTGGTCGTTCTGGATGAGGCATTTTCAAAAATGGATGCCGAGAAGGTGGCAAGCTGTATTGCGCTGATCCGTGGACTTGGTTTCCAGGCGATCATCAGTGCCACAAATGATAAGATCCAGAATTATCTGGAAAATGTTGATAAAACCTTTGTATATGCCAACCCGAATAAACGGCATATATCAATTCAGGAATTTGAAAAAACCGAGTTCGCACAGCTTGCGGATGAGGAAGAACAGGGGTGATAGAAAATGTATCTGGTAGACAGGATTATAGAAAGATGTGAGAACAGCAGCCGAGACTGGCGGGAAGGAGTGACTGGAGGGAGGACTCTTCGGATCACACAGGAGGATTATGATGCCTGTGGGAAAGAAGAGCTGATCGAAGAGGTGCAGCGTCTGGAAAGAGCAGGACTTCTGACTGTGAAAAAATGGGTTGTCCCAGACAGTGATGTAGAGCTTGTGGCATATCAGGTAGAGCATCTTCCGGATTTTTACCGTCTTGCAGACAGCGAAAGTGGAGAAGAATACTGGCCGAAGCAGGCGAAGGTAAATTATTATATACGTATGATTGACCAGGAGCTTTCGGAAGGCTTTCAGAAAGAATGGATCGAGAATTATCTGGAAAAGCTGAAAGAGCGGATCGCAGAAGGTGATCTGCCGAAAAATATAGAGAAGCTGGAAAAATATCTGGACTGTTACCGGGGACTGGACTCTCTGGAAGAACCGATGATGAAGCGGATTTTCAGTAAACGCTATCTGAAGGACAGCAAGATCTTCGAGCGGGAGATGGAACGAAATGTGGTGACGGCTGCAAGGAGATATTGCCCGGAGATTACGGCAGATATGGATATCCAGACGGTTCTGGAGCAGTTGCTGATCGAAGAAAATTCCCAGGAACTGGCAGTTAAAGGACCGCTTAAACTGAAGATCTGGAAAGGATCAGAAGCAAAAAGAGTGGATCTTTCCGATTTTACATATGGAGTTGTGCTGAACAGCCAGACAGTCAAGCATGCAATGGTTGAGGTAGAGCAGCCGGCACTGAAAAAAATCGTGACGATCGAGAATAAGACGAATTACCTTGCGATGGAATATGATCCGGAGATCCTTTATATCTACAGTCATGGATATTTTTCACCACTTGAAAGAGAATTTCTGAAGAAGCTGCAGAGAGTGATCGAAGGGAAAGACGTGGAAGTATTCCACAGCGGAGATATGGATTACGGTGGAATCCGGATTTTTGAATATATCCAGAAGCATATTTTCCCGGGAATAAAGCCATTGCAGATGGATGTGGAGACCTACGAGAAATACGAAGAATATGCGAAAACAATCTCGAAAGAGACGATGGAAAAGCTGGAAAAGGTAAATGTTCCACTTTTAGAGGAGTTAAAAGAAAAGCTTCTTGAAACCGGAAAGGGAATCGAACAGGAAAGCTTCCTGATTGAAGAATAGAGTACAGTGCATAAGGGAAAAGTGCGGCAGTGAAAAGAAAAAGACCAGAATGCCCTGGTAGTGGGGCGGGTTCTGGTCTTTTTGTGTATACGATGAGCCAAGTGCAGATTTGTGCTTGCACAAGGATCTGCATTTGGCGAATGTACATCATCGAGCTGTTAAGCGAGATGATGTACAAAGTATAAGAATCGAGTAGGAGTCAGCCTACTCGATTGTAGTGCGATGATCCATGTGCAGAAGGGTGTCTATACTGTCAATGAAAAAATGACAGAATTAAAATCCTTCTATAAACTGGTCAAGTACATGTGGAAGAAGCTTGTCGCTGTATGCGGTGAGAGAATATTTGCCTTTGCATAATGCCCAGTCATAAAGAACAGCACGTTCGTACATTGCATAAATCTTCAGAAGTTCATCGGCAGTACTGGTGCCGTTGAATTCTCCATTTTTCAGTGCAGTGCTGATTGTCTCAGTGAGCCACACGAAATAGTAACGATCGTTTTCAAGAAGGGAGCGCTTATCTTTGGTGATCAGCTGGGACGAGTAGAGGGAGGCTAAAAGCCCGACATCGACACTGGTCTCAATCATATGAAATAGTTCATGGTTAAAAAATAACAGCTTGTCATAAGCGGAAAGATCCGGATCTACGATTCCTGCAAGCTCTTCATACTTTTCGTCAAACAGATAAGAAAGTGTGTTGAGAAGAGCTTCTTTTCCCTTAAAATAGTGGTAAAAGGTTCCTTTTGAGGTCTTAGAAGCCGAGATGATCTCATCAACAGTGGTCTGTTCATAACCATGCTTGTAGAATAGATTCCACGCGGCTTTTATGATACGGCTTTTGGTGGAACTTCTTTTCTTTGGCATGAAAATTCCCCTCCTTTGAAAATAGTAATCTTTTTTTATTATAGCAGAATGGACATGAAATAACAAGAAAGTAATTTGTTTACAAAAAAAGAAGACAAAGCCATATACATAGCTCTGTCTCCTGAAAGATTATGACTTAACGGCCTACTTTGAAGCCATATTTTAACGGATCATCTGGATCGATCACATAAGTAGATTTCCCTGTCAGATAAGCACTTCCGGTAATCTGCGGAATAACGGCATCATAGTCGGCAACCTTTGTAGTGTCTAAGATTACGCCTTTGAACTGAGAGCCGATAAAGCTTTCATATACGAAAGGCTGTCCAACTTTGATCTCACCTTTTTTGTAAAGGGTGGCGAGCTTTGCGCTGGTTCCGGTTCCGCAAGGAGAACGGTCAGCCATATGATCTCCGAAGATAACGACATTACGTTTGTCGCATCCAGGAGTATCGGTAGAGCAGTAAAGCTCTGCGAGGTCGACAGTTGTGATATCAAGTTCCGGATGCCGGATCTCTACTTCGGCATTGACCTTTTCGATCAGCTTCATACCGAAATCGGTAAGCTGTGGGATTGACTGTGGATCTACGTGCCATCCGAACTGTTCGATATCAACAAGTGCGAAGAAGCTTCCGCCGAAAGAAATATCATAGTGAACTTCTCTGCCATCAACTTCTGTTGTGAGGTTTTCTTTGTAAAGGAAAGCCGGTACATTAGTAAGTGTTACATTAAGTACCTTTCCATTTTTGACTTCTGCTTTGGTACGGATAATTCCTGCAGGAGCATCCAGAACAACTTCTGTATAAGGTTCTACGGCAGGAACAAGTCCTGTTTCGATGATTGCTGTAACCGAACCGATTGTTCCATGACCACACATATTCAGATATTCTCCAGTGTCCATGAAGATCACACCAAAATCAGCTTCCGGGTGGATCGGATCTGTCAGAAGAGCACCAAACATATCATGATGTCCACGTGGCTCAAACATAAGAGCCTGACGGTATTTGTCGTAATGCTTTGCAAGAAAGTTCTTACGTTCGATCATGGTATCCCCTTCAAGCTTCGGGAAACCTGATGTAATGATTCTTGTAAATTCCCCAACTGTATGTGTGTCAATCGCATGGAAAGATGCCTCAAATGCGTCAAGATTCAGTTTTGGATTGATTTCCATTTTTAATATTCCTCCTTAGTTGAAAGACCAGACCAGAGTCTAGTATGCAGTTCAGTTTTCTTTAAAAATATTATGTACGAAAATACTTGAAAAGTCAATGGTAATTTGCTATAATGAATAAGCTTGATTGGAATAATCAATATATGGGGGTAGATGGATAACTGGTGTGTCTCCTGGTCTTCAAAACCAGTGTGGGGCGTTAGGAGCGTCCTGGGTGGGTTCGATTCCCACATGCCCTCGCCAAAAAGAGAGGTTTTTGGGCGAAAAGCCTTAAAAAGATAAAGAGAAAAGCTGCTGTATTGTTTTAGGGGAAACAGTACGGTGGCTTTTCTTTTTTGACGTAAATCCTCTTGACCAGAATACTTATAGATAATGCGGATAAGTAAAATGAGAAAAAATAGACAATCTGTAAAAATCAGACAGAACCGATGAAAAAAATAAATAGATTATATATAAAAAAGATATTGAATTTTCAAGTAAAATCATATAGACTATAGTACAGATCAATCACTAGACTAGATTCTAGTATTGAGTCCAACATGAAAAGTGAAAATCTATAAATGCTATTGAAAAAAATATATCTATTTGTTAAACTATAGTCAAATACGCGTAGGACAAGATAAGATATAGATTTCGACGTAGAGGAGAAAGGAAGAGAAGAGACATGGCAAACTTACAGATTTTGCTGCGTCAGCATGTAGGAGCTCCTTGTGCACCGGTTGTAAAAGCCGGAGACAGAGTAGAAAAAGGGACTCTGATTGCAACACCGACAGGCCTTGGAGCTAATATTTTTTCAAGTGCATATGGTGTGGTAGAAGACGTACTGGAAGACCGTATCATCATCAAGCCGGATGAAGAACAGAAGGATGAATATGTAAAGATTCCGGAAGGCAGCAAGCTTGATATGGTAAAAGCGGCAGGTGTTGTCGGAATGGGTGGCGCCGGATTCCCGACAGGTGTAAAACTCGGAACAGATCTGCAGGGAGGATATATCCTTGTAAATGCAGCGGAGTGTGAGCCTGGACTTCGTCATAACATTCAGCAGCTGGAAGATGACTGTGCGAAAGTTATCCGCGGAGTAAAACACTGCATGGAGATTTCCAATGCATCAAAAGCTATTTTTGCAATTAAGAAGAAAAATGAAAAAGCAGTAAAGGCACTGCGCGAAGCATTAAAAGATGAAGAGGCGATCACGATCCACTTACTTCCGGATATTTATCCGATGGGAGAAGAACGTGCGGTTGTAAGAGAATGTCTTGGAATCGAACTGAATACAACACAGCTTCCGTCAGCAGCGAATGCAATTGTCTGTAATGTAGAAACTCTTGCGAGAGTTGCGGAAGCAATTGAAGAGAGAAAGCCATGCTTTTCTAAGAACCTTACTGTTATCGGTAAGATCAATGGCGGTAATGAGCCACATGTATTTATGGATGTACCGGTCGGCACAAGCGTTGGGGAAATGATCGAACGTGCCGGCGGTATTGATGGTGTATATGGGGAAATCATCATGGGTGGTCCATTTACCGGACATGCTACTACAGAGGATGCACCGATCACAAAGACAACTGGTGGAATCATTGTTACAATTGATTTCCCGGATCTTCATGGTGCAAGTGTAGGTCTTTTGGTATGTGCCTGCGGTGGTAGCGAAGAACGTATGAGAGATATTTGTCAGAAGATGAATGGTGTAGTGAAATCAGTAGCCAGATGTAAACAGGCAATTGAAAACAAACCGGGAGCTCCGCTTAAATGCGAAAGACCTGGGAACTGTCCTGGACAGGCTAAGAATAATATCCAGTTCAAGAAGGATGGATGCGAGTACATTATTATTGGTAACTGCTCAGACTGTTCAAATACAGTAATGGGATCAGCACCGAAGATGGGACTTAAGGTATTCCACCAGACAGACCATGTAATGCGTACAATCGGACATCCACTTTACAGATATCTGCGTGTTTCAAAACAGGTAGAACAGTTACCGGAAGGTAAATAGATAAGTTGATACCTCACTTCGGTGAGTGTATAAATAGTTAATTGAGTTATTGTTAAATTAACAAGGAGGAAATTATTATGTCAATTACAGCGGAAACCGCAAAAGAACATGCAAAAGATCCTGCAGTATTATGCTGTAGAGCAGAAGGCGGCATTACAATCCAGGCTGCAAACCTTGAAGATCCGGCTATCTTTGATGATCTGGTAGATTCAGGACTTCTGAAACTTGATGGAACACTTACAATCGAACAGGTACTTGGAGCAAAGCTTGTTAAGACCTGCGATTCTCTTACACCACTTACAGCTGATCTTGTTGAAGGCGCAAAAGCACCTGCAGCAGAGGAAGCACCGGCTGAAGAAGCAAAAGAAGAAGTGAAAGAAGAAGCACCAGCAGTTACTGCAAATCCTACAGCAAGTGTACAGAAAGTTGGCGGCGTGTTAAAAATCCACATTGGAGAAGGCAAAGATATCGATATCGAAATGCCGATGGGTTTTAATAACGGTGTTGCAGTAGCGGAAGTACCGGCAGAGGTAGAATTACCGGCAGGCGTGGTTTCAGGCGCAACACCGACAAAAGAGCTGGAACCGAAAGTCGTAAGAAGCGTTACCAGAAAGCATTATAAAATTACAGAAGTAAAGCGTGGACCGGAGACAAAGATCGAAGGAACAACTCTTTACATCCGAGAAGGAATTGAAGAAGAAGCAGTTGCTTCACAGGAACTGGTTCATCAGTTAAAGATTGATATCATTACACCGGATCAGTACCATACTTATTCTAATACAATCATGGACGTACAGCCGATCGCTACAAAAGAGGGCGAAGACGAAATCGGTACAGGTACAACAAGAGTACTTGATGGCGTTATCATGATGGTTACCGGAACAGACGACAATGGTGTTCAGATTGGTGAATTCGGTTCTTCCGAAGGATACCTGGATGAAAATATCATGTGGGGACGTCCGGGAGCTCCTGATAAAGGTGAGATCTTCATCAAGACAGAAGTTATCATCAAAGAAGGAACCAACATGGAAAGACCTGGCCCGCTTGCTGCACATTCTGCAACAGACGTGATCACACAGGAAATCCGTGAAGCTCTGAAGAAAGTAGAAGACGAAAGCCTTGTAGTAGATACAGAGACATTCAATCAGGTAAGAAGACCTGGTAAGAAGAAAGTCGTTATCGTAAAAGAAATCATGGGACAGGGTGCTATGCATGACAACCTGATTCTTCCTATGGAACCAGTCGGAGTACTTGGTGCAAGACCAAACGTTGACCTTGGAAACGTACCGATCATGGCATCTCCACTGGAAGTACTTGACGGATGTATCCATGCACTTACCTGTATCGGACCTGCATCAAAAGAAATGTCAAGACATTACTGGAGAGAACCACTGGTTCTTGAAACTCTCCATGATGAAGAAGTTGACCTTTGCGGTGTTATCTTTGTAGGTAGTCCACAGATCAATACAGAGAAATTCTATGTATCAAAACGTGTTGGTATGATGGTAGAAGCTCTTGATGTTGATGGCGCATTTGTTACAACAGAAGGATTTGGTAACAACCACATCGATTTCGCAAGCCATATCGAACAGATCGGTATGAGAGGAATTCCGGTTGTTGGACTTTCATTCTGCGCAGTACAGGGAGCACTTGTAGTTGGAAACAAATACATGCAGTACATGGTAGATAACAACAAATCTGAATCAGGAATCGAGAACGAAGTTCTTGCCTGCAACACGCTTTGCCAGGAAGAAGCAATCCGTGCACTTGCTATGCTGAAAGCTGGAATGGCTGGAGAAGAAGTGAAGAAGGCAGAAAGAAAATGGAATCCGAATGTAAAAGCAAATAACATCGAACTGATTTCAAAGACTATGGACAGAACAATTGAATTGGTTAAGAACGAGCAGTCACTGCCGATGAGCCAGAAGAGAAAAGAAAAATACGATTAAGGTGAATGACTATGAAATATGGCGATAAGATCATCTATATGGAAGGCGTAATCGTAGAGATCCATGATGGATGTGTTGGAATCGATTTGAAGGGACGATTAGGTTATCTGAAAATCCCGATGAGAATGCTGATTACGGATTATCCATTAGTGGTAGGACAGGAAGTTGGATGGAATATGAGTTTTGTCGAACAGCTTGGACCGGACGCCAATGAAAAATATGTTAGTAACCTGCAGACGTATCAGAGACGTCAGGAAGAAATGAAGTCTCATAAGAAGAATGATGAAGTGTAATTATATCAGGAGGAAATAGACATGAGTTTGACCGTTGTTAAAGGACTTCAGTCAGAAATCTTTGTTCCGGTAACTCCGCCGCCAGTATGGGCTCCGGTGAAAAAAGAACTGAAGGATATGACAATTGCCCTCGCCACAGCAGCAGGTGTGCACCACAAGGATCAGAAGAGATTCAACCTTGCCGGTGACTTTACCTGGAGAAAAATAACAGATAAAATGCCGTCAGATGAATTAATGGTATCTCACGGTGGATATGACAACAGTGATGTAAACAAAGACATCAACTGTATGTTCCCGATTGACCGTATCCATGAGCTTGCTAAAGAAGGATTTATCAAAGCATGTGCACCGGTACATGCCGGATTCATGGGTGGTGGCGGAAACCAGGAAAAATTCAAACATGAAACTGGTCCTGCCATTGCAAAGATGTTTGTAGAGGAAGGCGTAGACGCAGTTATCCTCACCGCTGGTTGAGGTACCTGCCACCGCTCTGCAGTTCTGGTGCAGAGAGCGATTGAAGCCGCAGGAATTCCTACAATTATTATTGCTGCGCTTCCGCCGGTTGTTCGTCAGACCGGTACCCCACGTGCGGTTGCTCCGCGTGTTCCTATGGGAGCTAACGCTGGTGAACCACACAACGTTGAGATGCAGACAGGCATCGTAAAAGCAACTCTGGAACAGCTCGTGAAGCTGGATACTCCAGGAAAAGTTGTTCCGCTGCCGTTTGAATATGTAGCGAAAGTATAATCAAATAGTAAAAAGGGGACATCCCCGGCAGGATTGGGGCGAAAGCTCTGATTTGCCGGAGATGTCCTTTTTATTTAACTGGATATTTTGATAAAATTTCCTGTTAGATAAAAGATGCTACGTGCCTCAAATGTGCCAGGGCGCATTTGGGTTCAATTTAGAATTGAGGATGATTATATGGAGAAAGAAATAGATCTGCGCCGGCTTGTGATCAAAGCTTTCCATATTACTGAGGTGGAAGAAGGCGGAGAAAATAAAGTGACAGCATCTGGAAAGATGACGATCGAGAAGAAAATACTGGATGAAATTTTACCGAAATATCCACAACTTTCCAAATTAGATGTACAGATTATAAGACCGGGAGAACATGACCGTTATACCAATACGATGATGGATATCATTCCGATATCGACCAAAGTACTTGGAAAGATTGGGGACGGGATTACGCATACGCTCACCGGCGTTTATGTAATCCTTACCGGTGTAGATGAAAACGGAAAACAGGCACACGAATTTGGGTCCAGTGAAGGCAATCTGAAAGAGAAGCTGTATCTGAACCGTGCGGGTACTCCGGGGGATGATGATTATATTGTGTCATTTGATGTTGTTCTGAAACCTGGAATGGGACAGGAAAGAGAAGGTGTACTTGTAGCCCACCATGCCTGTGACGAGTTTATCCAGATTTTCCGGGAACAGATGAAGAAGTTCAGGGGCGATCTCTGCACAGAGAGACATGAGTACCATGATGTGGTTCGCCCAGGGAAAAAACGTGTTTTGATCGTAAAACAGGTTGCCGGACAGGGTGCGATGTACGATACTTCGTTATTTGCAAAAGAGCCTTCGGGAACTGAAAACGGTCGCTCGATCATTGATATGGGAAATATGCCGGTGATCGTTACACCAAACGAATACCGTGACGGAATTATCCGTTCTATGCAGTAGGAGGTGCGATTATGGGAATTGGACCATCGACAAAGGAAACATCACTACACCATTTCAGAGATCCTCTTCTTGATGTGGTATCATCGGATGAAGATCTGGATCTGATGGGAATCATAATTGTTGGAACGCCGGATGATAATACAGATAAATTGCTTGTGGGAACCCGTGCGGCAGTATGGGCGGAAGCTATGCGGGCAGACGGAGTTATCCTGTCGTCCGATGGATGGGGAAACAGTGACGTAGATTTCGCAAATACGGCTGAACAGATGGAAATCAGAGGAATTCCGGTAACCGGGCTGAAATTCAGTGGTACAGTTGGCCAGTTTGTGGTAGAAAATGATCATCTGGGAGAAATTCTGGATATCAATAAAAGTGAAGAGGGCATTGAGACAGATGTACTCGGAGAAAATAATGTGACGAAGCTAGATGCGAAAAAGGTTACTGCAATGCTGAAGCTGAAAATGCGGAAAAATGAGAAGCGTTAAGGTTTTGAAATTTGAAGAAAACTGTCAAAAGTAAAGCTGGCAGGGAAAGAAGATATAGAAAAGTCCTGTTGAGAATCCGGATTCGATATTCGGATTCTGACAGGACTTTTGCTGTTTAATTTTCTGCGGTATCTTCGATAATATGGTTACGGATGATCGCGCGGATACTTTCGTTAAGATATGGCTTCAATTCTTCAAACGACATCGGATCGTTGTCCAGGATCGTGCTGTATGAAGTAGAACTTGCAAGTTCTATGATCAGAAACAGCATAGTTTCCGGTGCACGAAGTTTGATTGTCGGATGATCCAAAAGGATATTACTAAAATATGCAAGAATTTCACCCTCATCATCCTGCGTATTATTGGTGATAGCCTGTCTGAAAATGCCCCAGCTGAGATTCTTAGAGATAAATCTCAGAATCAGTTTATTTTTCTGCATGGCATTTAAAACGTAATCTACAATAAAAATAATCTTATCTTCGAATTCGGGGATGTCGGCTGTCTCAAGAGCTTTGTGTGCTCTCTGGAAAAGTCGGCTGGCTGTCCGTGCGATCAGCCGGTCGCGTATCTCGTATTTGTCTGCAAAATATAAATAGAACGTTCCTTTCGCAACTCCGGCCTTTTTTGCTATATCGCTGATTGATGTTTTCTCGATTCCCTGATTCAGAAATAAATCGTATGCGCTTTGAAAGAGAGCATCCATTTTCTGATGCTTGTTTTCATCTACTTTTCCCATGATTCATTCCTCTTTTCCTTTGAATTATCTTTATTATAAAATCAAAATGACTCAGCGTCAACTTTTTTGTAGAAAAATATTGACTTGTGGTCATTTTTGAGTTATAGTAAGTGCGAGCTAGAAAATGACCAGTAGTCAAAAAAGAAGAAGGCATACCGACAGGAAAGTCAGTAGAGGCTTACAGGAGGTTTTTAAACATGAAGAACAGGGAATACAGAGTATTAGTTACACTTGCACTTATGGCATCACTTGTAGTTGGAAATATTGCAGGAACATCTGTAAATGTACAGGCGGCAGATAATAAAGATAAAAGTACAGAGACAAAGAAAACAAGCGAAACAAAAACAAGCAGCAGCGCAACACCTGCAAAAGATGAGACTGTATATGTAAAAGTAGATGGCGCAGGGAACCAGAAAGATGTTACGGTATCGGATCAGCTGAAAAATATTTCGAGTCTTGGAACAATCGATGATGTATCAGATTTGAAAGACATCAAGAATGTAAAAGGTGATGAAACCTTTTCTGAAAATAACGGTAAACTGGTATGGCAGGGAGATAAGAAAGATATCTGTTATCAGGGAACAACCACAAAGAAGATTCCTGTAGGAATGAAGGTTACTTATGAACTTGACGGAAAGAAAGTCAGCGCAGATGATCTGGAAGGAAAGAGTGGACACTTAAAGATTCATTATGAATATCAGAATACAAGTGCTGACAGCGGGAAATACACACCATTTTTGATGGCAACCGGACTTCTGATGGATGGAGAGAAGTTTTCAAATGTAACCGTTGATAATGGAAAAGTAATCTCAGATGGTGACAGAGATATCGTGATCGGAATGGGACTTCCACAGTTGAAAGAACAGCTTACATCAGTTAGTAGCAAGGTGGATGATCTGGATATCCCGGATTCCTTTACAGTAGAAGCAGATGTGACAGATTACGAAAAAGTAGAAGCCGTTACAGTTGCAACAAACGAAGTGTTCAATGAAGTAGGTACCGATAAATTTGACAGCCTGGATGAACTGAAGGATTCTATGACAGAACTTCAAGATGCATCGAACAAACTTGTCAGCGGCTCCGGAGAACTGAAAGACGGACTGGATACACTGCTTTCTTCATCAGGAACACTGGTAAGCGGAGTAGATCAGCTGGCAAGCGGCGGAAAGGAACTGGCAAGTGGAACAGGAAGTCTGGTCAGTGGGGCAAACACATTGGCCGATGGAAGTAAGAGTCTTGCAAAAGGAACGAGTCAACTGGCAGATGGTACAGAAAGTTTGAAAACAGGGGCAGCACAGGTTGAGGCAGGAGCACAAAATGCCAGTGCGGGAGCAGCTAAACTTGAAAGCGGAGCAAAAGATCTGAATAATGGAATTGCACAAATGCAAAACCAGGTTGGTGCAGGTGTGGATTCTTTGAGTAGTGGTGCAGAACAACTGAATGGTGGAATTAAACAGGCTAAAGCCGGAGCAGAAAATCTGAAAAATGGAGCTGCAAGTGCTGCAGAAGGTGCGCAAAGTGTAAGTGGTGGAATTACACAGGCACAGACAGGAGCCAGCGGACTTGCGGACGGAGCGGCAAATCTTAAAAGTTCACTTGATCAGATTGCGGCAGGGAATGATAATTCAGCAATGATTGCAGCACTGACAAGTCTTTTTGAGTCAGCAACACCGGAGCAGCAGGCTGTACTGAATAATGTTATAAGTGGACTTCAAACACAGCAGCAAGCTGTGAACAGCGGAATTACCCAGGCATCAGCAGGTGCGAATGAACTTGCAGCAGGTGCGAAAAATTTATCTGATAACCTCGGAAGCATCGGATCCGGAGCAAGTCAGGTTGTTGCAGGATTACAAAATATACAAGGAGGAGCCGGCTCGTTAGAAGAGGCACTGGAACTTCTGGGAGCTGGAGCAACAGAGCTTCAAGGCGGTGTTGGAAGTATGAAGACTCAGCTTACAGCTGGAACAAAACAGCTCTTAGATGGAAGTGGAAATTTACTTGCAGGAACACAAGATCTGAATTCGGGACTCGGAACATTAAGTGCCGGAGCTTCACAAGTAAGTGCGGGAAGTGCTACTTTAAATACGAATATGAAGACAGCAAATGCCGGAGCACAGACTGTTGCAAATGGATCTGGTCAGCTTGCAGCAGGTGCACTTAAACTTGACAGCGGAGCTGTCGCACTTTCGACAGGTCTTAACACTCTTCAGAGCAACATAGCACCATTGATTTCCGGTGTTGAGAAACTTGATTCTGGCGCAGCCGAATTAAACAGTGGTATGATTCAGTTTAATGAAGAAGGAATTAAAAAGCTTGTAAGCGTATTTGATGGCGATATTGATGAACTTCTTAATAAAGCAAATGAACTTCTTGATGCATCTAAAGAATATAAGAACTTCTCTGGAATTGCAGATGGAATGGATGGAAGCGTGAAGTTTATTTTCGTGAGTGAAAAATAAAGTATAATAAAGAGAGGCTGGGAAATCATATAATCGATTTTCCAGCCGCTCTTTGAAAATATTCCTGTGAATGGAATTAATATCTCAGTTGAATCCCCTGTTCTTCGATCCAGTCTTCGAGCTCATCCTGAGAATCAGTGGCCCATTCGGAGTTAGAGCCTGCTTTGAATTCATCTTTCAGATCTTCCTGCACCAGTTCTTTTGAAAATACGGGTTTCTCGTCTGTACGGGGATCTTTCGGGTTATCTATCGGTCTTGAACTACTCATATTTTCATGTCTCCTTTACATTTGGATAGAAAAAACATGACCCCTCGAGGTCATGTCTTTTCTTTTTGGTATGTCATTGAGAGGTTTTTCCTCGTTGCATTGCAGTTTGCCTTATATACAAAGCTGGGGAATGCTCCTACAAAGAGGATGTATATATAAATTGGAGTTTTATCGTTGCAAGACCATTCTTGGGGGAAACGACCGGCAACAATATAACTGCAATAACAACCAATGTTGTAGCTTAATCAAGTTTTTTTAAAATAGCGGTATCCTTGTGTTGGAAACCGCCTTTGGTTTAGCTCTCTGATTAAGTTGGTTACACTATATCACTTTATCACAGTAGTGTCAACAAGAAACTGGTAAATTTCTAGATAATTTGTGTATTAAAATGTGTACAACACGGTCAACTGTACGCCGGTGAGAGATTAACGGTATTGGAGCAGCTCCTGGACAGGTTTACGTGCTGGTGCGGTCGGTTGGATGGCTGGATGACCGATCGCAATCAGGGCAGATACATTCAGAGTATCGTCAAGACAGAGTAGTTCTTTTACCTTTACCTCATCGAAAATACCCATGACAACCGAACCGATTCCGCATTCATGAGCAGCGAGTTGGAAGGTCTGCGCAGCGATACCGGCATCAAACATTTCCCATTTATCCTTTTTTGAGGTGGAATAAGCTCCGTCCTTTTCGTAACCGCTTTTCCCCGGAACGGAAGCGAGAACAACCAGTACCGGTGCACCAAGAATGATGCCTGTATTCCATTCAAATCCCATAACAGCTTCTCTGGCAATCCTGTCTTTGAGAGCTGTTTCTTCTATTATAATATATCTTGCTGTCTGCGTATTCTTCCAGGATGGAGCGTAGGCACTTGCTTCTACGATTTTCTCAATCACTTCATGTGAGACAGGATCCTCTGTAAATTTGCGGATCGTTCTTCTTGTTTTGATTGCATCTAATGTCTGCATAATATGCGTCCTCCTTCTATTTTATATAAGATGATGTGGGGAAAGATCGAAAGACAGGCTGCATTTAGCGAAGAAGCCTATGAATCTGGTACCCCGCTGAATATGAGAATATTATACCGCAAAAAGGGAATAAGAAAAATAGCACAAAAGGAGAAGATTTTTCAAGAAAATTTTGTATGAAAAAAAGTACAAAAAATAAAATAAAATGCTTGCAAAATGCAGAAACATCGGGTATACTAAAAAAGCTGTGACATGATAGCAAAGAAGCGCGAGGTTGCTGCCGAGAAGAATGGCAGGTTTTCCGTGGAGCGAATGTCAAGTTAGGAAACTGGCGACAAGTCACTGTA